>ERZ1370068.1811-contig-11754_pt1 | contig 70978 bp, 107 predicted proteins | sample MGYA00561227_ERZ1370068 | MGnify/ENA primary metagenome ERZ1370068 (study PRJEB38410, sample SAMEA6850437) | metagenome | study: Metagenomic assessment of the ecological functions of the soil: analysis of the soil microbiota associated with the...
AGGCAAAGGCATTGTGCAATTGCGAAATGCGGGCGTCAGCGTGCGAGAGGGCGTTTTGGCCGATGACTGCGCGCAAATTAATGAGGCTTTCAACAAGTGGATTGTCACCGGGCGTCCTTTCGTTATCGCAAAGTGCGGAATGTCGCTCGACGGTCGATTGACGCGGCCTGCCGGTGAGTCTCGTTGGATCACAGGACGTTCGGCCCGCCGTCACGCAATATCAACTTCGCGTCCAAGTGGACGCAATTTTGGTTGGTGCGGAAACAGTCCGAGCGGACAATCCGCGGTTGACGGTGCGCGGCGTTCGTGGCGCGCGACAACCCTGGCGCGTCGTGCTGACTCGCTCAGGAAAGCTGCCGCGTCGCGCACAGTTATTTTCTGACCGGTTCAGTTCACAGACCCTAATTTATCAACGCGAGTCTCTGGCTGCCGTGTTTGGAAGTCTCGGCAAGCGAGGCGATCACCAGCGTGCTGATTGAGGGCGGCGGCAGACGTGCTGGGCCAGGCGGTCGACGCGCGCCTCATTGATAAATTGCAGCTCTATCTCGGTCCGATTTTAACCGGAGGGCCGGTAATCGCGTTTCCGGGACGCGGGGCTGAAACTGCCGCAATGCACTTCGCCTTCGGCGTGTTTCGTACCAACAGATCGGCCAAAGCGTTTGCGTCACGGCATATCCAGAGATTTCTGGACCGAAATAAATCGGAAAACTTTGCCTTCGCTCTCCTGTTTAATCATTAGGAGGAAAAACAATGAAAAACTTCTCTTAATTGGATTGGTGACAGGGTGCATTGGCTTTCGTTCCGGCGCAGCGTTCTGACGCTCAAGTTTACTTCTCAGTTGGGTTCGAGGCCCGGGTTACTACGGATACTATCCATATGGATACTACTATCCGCTACCGCTATTCCTACTACCGACCGTATCGGTATTACGGGTATTACCGACCTTACTATTGGGCACGGCGGGCACCGGAACTACTATCGTCACCACCGATATCACCACTACTATCGTCGGTAATAAGCTGACGTAGTATCTAGAAATCCAGATCGAGCTGGCTCGAGAGCAATGTCGAGCCAGTTTCTTTTCAGGAGCCGCTCGAATAAAAATAGAGGACCGGCCGCTATTTCTTTGGTTTGGGCGACTCTACCGATTTTGTGGCCGGACCCTTGGTTGGTTGATCAATCTGGAACTCTTTTTCAGTTGCCGGATCAGTTCCGGCAGCTGCTGCTGTCGTTCGGCTTCGATTTGCTGCCGCAAGGTTCGTTCCACCTTTTGGCGTTCCTGGATGTACCGCGATTCAAACTGAGCGCGTTCCTGCGGATTCAAATGGAGGCCCGAGTCGCGAACCGCCGCGTCGGTCTCGCGCCTGATGGTCTCACGGCGCAAATTCTCTCGCTGGCGCATCACGTTGCGCTCTGCCGGACTCATCCGCAGCCAACGCTCGGCGTTGCGCTGGAAATTTTGCCGGGCTGCCGGGGGCATTGCCATCCACCGTTCACGCATGCTCTGGCTCGGGGCACGTCCGTGCTGAGGCCCAGCCGGCTGGCGCCCAACGGGCCGGTGTGGTTGCGGTTGCGCTTGTGCGGCTGTGCAGAATAAAGCGAAAGCCGACAACGCGACGATCAGTTTACATAGTTGGCTTTTCTTCCCACACGCTATTTTCATCCCAGGCGATCAGTTCATCCAGATCGGCCACGACGTCATAATCTTGGGGATCGATTTTTGCCACCACATCTGGGTCATTTGCAGCCTTCGTCTGCGAGACCGGATGATGCGTGGCGATAGCCATACCGATCACGACGATGACAACAGCAGACGCCGCGGCAAGTCTCCGCCAACTGAACCAGCTGCGCATCCGATCAAAGCGAGTCGCCTCCTGGCGGACGCTCCTCACCACATTCCGGGAAAAGAATGGCGAAAGCGTAGGCTCGGGAACGCGGCCGAGAACATCCCACAACTCTTTGTCATCTTCACGATCCATAGTCTCCAGTCAATTAAACTATCTGCAGAGTTGGAAGTTGCGCTCGAATGGCGCGCCATAATCACAGTCCGGGCGCCTCAAGGAAGCCTTCGAGTTGTCGAATACGAGTTGGGTGCCGCATTTTACGCAAGGCCTTTGCTTCGATCTGGCGAATACGCTCGCGGGTGACCTGAAACTGCCGGCCTACTTCTTCCAGCGTTCGGCTATATCCATCGACCAGCCCAAATCGTTGCTCGAGGACCTGCCTTTCACGATCGGTGAGCGTCTCCAGCACGTCCTTGATTTTCTCCTTCAACAAGACAATCGCAGTCATGTCGCTCGGATTTTCGGCGCCCCTGTCTTCGATAAAATCGCCAAAGTTGGTCTCTTCGCTCTCGCCGACCGGCGACTGAAGCGAGATTGGTTGCTGCGCCATCTTGAGGACTGACCGCACGCGATCTACCGGCAGCAGGACTTCTTCGGCCACTTCCTCGGGCGAAGGCTCGCGCCCGTATTCCTGCACCAGCTGTTTTTGCACACGCATGAGCTTGTTGATCGTCTCAATCATGTGCACCGGGATGCGAATCGTGCGGGCCTGGTCGGCAATTGAGCGGGTAATGGCCTGACGAATCCACCATGTCGCGTAAGTGGAAAACTTGTACCCGCGTCGATACTCAAACTTCTCGACCGCCTTCATCAACCCCATGTTTCCTTCCTGGATCAGGTCGAGGAAGGACAGACCGCGGTTGGTGTATTTCTTTGCGATCGAGATGACCAGACGAAGGTTGGCTTCCACCATTTCGGTTTTGGCCTCGAAGGCCTGGCGCATCCAGCTCTTAAGCGTCTGGGTACTGCTTCGCATATTCGGCAAGCGAGAACCACAGCCCCTTTTCCAGCTCGCGGATTTTGTTCTGAAGCTGCAATCGCCGTTTCTTGCTGCGAGGATGTTTGGCCAGCTCAGCTTGCAGGTAAAGCGAAGTGTGATGCGCGTCATCCGCCAGGTGCACAAACTCCTCCGTGACCTTCTGCTTGAGATAAAAAAGAGGATAAAGCCTTTGCAACGAAGTCATCATCCTTTGCAACGCCCGGAGCTTCTGCGGTCGTTTTTGGAAGAATTGCGCGAGACCTCGCAAAACTGCCGCGTGATCGACACCGCTTAATTGTTCCACCTGTTTGCAGAGCCGCGGGAGATTTTTCATATACCGTCTCCCGGCTCTCGATTTTCTTGTCGAGAATCACCCGATCGAATCGTTCCCTGCCCTCGATCAGCTTCCTGGCAAGATCGAGGTGGGCCTGTGCGATAAAACCGAAGCGGTTGATGTGCTTCTAGCACCATGTCTTCGGCTTCCTCGATGCGTTTGGATATTTCTACTTCCTGTTCGCGGGTCAGCAGCGGCACCTGGCCCATCTGCTTGAGATACATCCGCACCGGGTCATCCAGGATATCGACCTTGGTTTCCGGTTCGCTCTTCCTCTTCCAGATCCTCCTCTGTATCTTTTTGCCGTCCTTGTAGCGATCGACTTCCGACGCTTCGATAATGTCGATCTCCATGCGCCGCAGCCGCGTGAGAATAAGGTCCAGCTCATCGGCGTCAGTGATCCCCTCGGGCAACGCCTCGTTTAAGTCGTCAAAAGTGAGATAACCTTGTTCCTTTGCAGAGCTTGATGAGTTCGCGAATGCGGCTCTGTAATTCAATCGCTGAGTACAAACGAGACGCTGCCATTTGCTCTCGGCTGGCTCCGGCAACGATCCGTTGCGTCGGGCTGAAGCGGCTCTGCGTTTGGCTTTGAGCCCAACGATCCGCGGCTGTTTCTTGAGCCTCCGACGAAGTCGAAGAGCAACGCGTCTTTTTGATGAACCGCGGCGCTGGGCCTGTTTAGCTGCTTCGCCGACGACCGTCGGCTGCCTCCCTTGTTTCGAATGCCTGGCCAAGATAGTGCGATTAAGGATTTGACTAAGACGTTCGATTTGCCGCTCGGCACAGATCGACAACTAACCCCGAATCCTTTCGGGCGCTAATTGCCGCCGGGCCGGCAAGCTGGGAAAGCTCGTGGAGCTGTCCTCGGAGGTCAAGAATTTGTTTCTGCAAATTTACCGTCTTCACCGGTGGTGAGATTGGGGAGTTTTATTCGGTTCGTGGCGACATCAAGTTGGCGGCGCAAGACAGCCTGGCGAATGCCGAGCCACCATTTTTCTACCATCGCTCCGGCATTGGGCGGGGCCTTTTGAAGAAGCCACGAAGAGACCAGTCGTTCCTCCGGCGGCGAAAGCGTGACCATAAAGGCGTTGAGTGAGGCAGCGTCATCTGGATGCAAGTCGCTCTCAAGGATGAGGACAAGAATTTCTCCATCCGGGACTTGGGCGAGAATCTCACGCCAATTCTGTTCGCGAAGAAATTCGCGCGCTTTTTCGTCTCGCAATGCCAGAAGGCAAAGCATGGCGATATCGTGCCGCGGCATCTGGAGCAGTCTCATTCGCCTTAGGCGAACCATCCGCTCTTCAGATTGATCGCCCGATCGAACTGATTCAGCTCTCTGCTTGGGCAGAAGCGATTGAAAATCTTGAACCGCGACACCCAGATATGCGCTGACTTTGCTTACAACTTCCCCCGCATGAGTGGATCGCGGATGCGCGAAACAGTCTCAGCCAGGCTTCGCCAACTGCATCTTCGCGCCTAACGAACCCAGATCAACACCGGCAGTCTCACGCTCAATCCAGTAATCGAAAAATCACGCGCACCCGCAATACGGCGTTTCAAATGCTTCTTTCCCTTCATGCCGGACCAGGGAGTCAGGATCTTCTCCCGCTGGCATCTCGGCCACTCGCACAATCAGGTCGTTCTGTAGCAACGCGTCGAGCGAACGCTCGGCGGCTTTCTGGCCAGCTGCGTCGGCGTCGAAGCAAAGAACAACTTCGTTTACGAAGCGTTTCAAGAGCCGCGCCTGATTTTCCGTGAACGCGGTCCCTTGCGGTGCGACGACGTTCGTGATTCCCGCCTCAAACAAACTGATCAAATCGAGTTGCCCCTCGCAGACAACAGCGCAGTTCGCCTCGATCAGGGCGCGCTTGGTCTTGTGCAGGCCGAAAAGAACATGACCTTTTCGGAAAAGCGGCGTCTCCGGCGAATTCAAATATTTCGCCGCTCCTTCGGCGTCTTTCAAAAGACGACCGCTAAAGGCGATCACTTCGCCGACATCGTTGCAGATCGGAAAAATAATTCTTCCACGAAAGCGATCGTATGCACTTGACCTCTCACCGGGCGCGCCTCTCTGCATCATCCCTTGTTTTTGCGAGGCCGCTCGTAATGAGGTCGCGAGTATGAGTAGCCGTGTCCGCGGGCCCAGCTACCAAACGCGTCCCATTCGTCCGGGGCGTAACCAAGCTGCCACTGTTTGGCGATTTCCGCCGTAATCCCGCGATGTTTTAAATATTTTCGCGCTGGTTCACCGACATCTCTTTTTAGCAGATTTTCATGAAACCATTCGGCAGCGTCGGCATGCAATTTCAGCAATGTCCGGCGCGCCTCATATCGCCGATCTTCATCCTCCGCACCGCGCGTCTCCACCACTGTAATTCCGGCGCGCGCCGCGAGCTTCCGCACAGCCGATGGAAAATCGGTATGCTCGTAGTCCATGACGAACCGGAAAACACTCCCGCCCGCGCCACAACCAAAGCAATGAAAGGTCTGGCGGCTCGGGCTGACCATGAACGAAGGCGTTTTCTCCTGATGAAATGGGCAGAGCGCCTTGAAATTTGCCCCGGCGCGTTTGAGCGGAAAATACGAGCCGATCACTTCTACGATATCGTTCGCGGCAGCAATCTGCTCGATCATTTCCGAAGGGATCGTTCCCATGCGCGCCTGATTATTTTTGCCTCGTTTGGCTTTTGAAGCGATGCCAAACTTACGCAGTGCGACGGCGTTTCAAAAACAGTCACCGTAGGGCGTCTGTGTCAGACGCCACATCGAAATGACGCGCTGGCGTTTCACAGAATCGGCCAGCGGGAGCTGAGCGATAGACGGAGGCCGAAGGGTGAGCGAGCTGGCGCGAGCGAATCAAACGCCCTACAATCTCGAGCTGTGTGAAAGCGAGATCCCGATCCTTGCGTTGATATGTTCTCTCGTGGCGGCGCCCGTGCAGGCGCGCGAGGCAATTCATAAAGGCGATGTGGTTGTCGTGCCCCTACGCGGCGAAGTTGCACCTTCGCTCCTCGCGTTCTTACGACGCGCAGTGAAAACCGCCGAGAGCAACGAAGCGTCGGCGATCATTTTCGACATGAACACATACGGCGGCCGACTCGATACAGCGACCGATATCGTGAATGCGCTCAACCAAACCAAAATCCCGACCTACACGTTCATCAACACAAATGCCGGATCCGCTGGTTCACTTATCGCTATTGCCACGCACACACATTTACATGGCACCGGTGAGCGCAATTGGCGCAGCTGCACCAATCCTCCCAACCGGAGAAGACCTTCCCACTACGGCAAAGGAGAAAACGATTTCGTATTGGTCTGCGCTCATCCGTGGTTCAGCGACCAGGAACGGCCATAATCCCGACGTCGCGGAGGCGTTCATGAACAAGGACAAGGAAGTAAAGATCGGCGATCGCATTGTTCATCCCAAGGGCGCAGTCCTCACTCTCAACGCCCAGGAAGCAACTGAACGAATCAATGGCAAACCGTTGCTCGCAGAAGGCGTCGCTGATTCGGTTCCTGATCTGGCCAAAAAGCCGGACTCAAAGGCAACATCGCCAGCGATCGAGCCAACTGGCTTCGAGCAAATCGCGTTTTGGATCACCGCGCTTGCGCCGTTGCTGCTGCTGGGAGGAATTCTCGGCGCATATCTGGAGTTCAAGATTCCAGGCGTGACGTGGCCGGGGGTTATCTCTGCGATTTGTTTCGCCCTGTTTTTCCTCGGGCATTACCTGGCCGGCCTCGCCGGCTGGGAAGTCGTTGCGCTGTTCATTCTCGGAATAGTTCTGGTGCTGATCGAGATTCTCTTTTTCGCGCATAGCACGATTGTTTTCGGTGTCGTCGGCGTTTTCCTCATGCTCGCTTCGCTGCTGTGGACGATGATCGATCGCTATCCGGGTCAGAATTTCTTCCCGACCGGCAAAATGCTTGCGATGCCGTTGCTCAACATGTTCATCGCGATCGTCGGCTCATTCATCGTCATCGCTTTGCTTGCGCGCTACCTGCCGCGCACGAGCATTTATCGCCGGTTCGCTTTGATGGATTCAAATCCACCCGGCCCATCGCTCGCCGGCGTGCCGCGACAGTTCGCGACTGCGATCGCTTTGACTCCAGGAATGCAAGGCACCGCGGTTACGGTCTTGCGACCGAGTGGTAAAGCGCGTTTCGCCGATCACGTCGTCGATGTGGTCACCGAAGGCGAATTCATCGCCTCGCAAACACCGGTCACCGTCATCCAAACCGACGGAATGCGGGTCGTGGTGAAGAGCGCGGCTCAAATCTGACGAAGAATCGTTTTAACTAGCTTCTAGCCGCCGGCGACGACACGGATGAATTCGACGCGGTCGCCTTCGGCCAATGAGTCGCTCGTGCCCATTCGTGTCGATGGACGGCGAAGCCGTTGTGCTCAACTAAGATGGATTGCGGTGGCAACTGATAACGATCAACTAATTCCGCAATCGTTTTCGCTTCGCGCGCGTCGACAGATTCGCCGTTGAGTGAAATCGTCATGCGCCGCAAAGAGCTCTGGTCCCAATCTTTCCACACCGGCTCGAGTCCGCGACGGCGTAGGACTGCGGCGATTTCGGCCGGGGAACGTTCATCGCTAATCTCGAATTGGCCCGTGGCGAGTTCATCTTCGCCGTCCTGGTATTCGGGTGCAACGATGCGGCCGCGCACAGTGCGATGGAGATGTTCGCGGCCCTGCCGGGTGTAACCGCCGGGCTCGGTGTGGCTGCCGGCGCTCATCATCGTTACTCCGATTGACGCCAGCGAATCCCGCAGCGAGGCGCGTTCGCGAGTGCTAAGCACGATCCCAAGCTGCGGGAAAGTAATCCGCAAAGCGCAAACCAATTGCACCAGTTCGCGGTCCGTCATCGAGAAGAGCGGATGAAATCCGCCAGCTGCCGGACGCAACCGCGGCAAGCTTACCGTGATTTGCGCCTGCCAGCAGTGTTTGAACAAATATTCCAAATGCGCCGCCAGCGCGATCGCTTCATCCTGCCAGCGCGACAAACCGATCAGCGCGCCGACGCCGAGCCGGCGAAAACCGGCTGCATAACCGCGCTCGACGCAATCAAGTCGAAAATTAAAATCGCGTTTCGGTCCGGCAGTATGCATCTCCGCATAAATGCCGCGATTGTAGGTCTCCTGATAAACGACGAGTCCTTCCGCGCCAGCCTCGACAATCGGCACGTAATCTTCCGTCTCCATCGGGCCTACCTCGATGGAGATTGACGAAAAATCAGGAGCGAGCGCGCGCACGCATTCGGCAAGATAGTCGTGGCCCGCAAATTTTGGGTGCTCGCCCGCGACGAGAAGAATCTGCCGAAATCCCTGGCGCGCGAGATGCTGCGCTTCGGTGATCACTTCGTCGACGTCGAGCGTGACGCGAAGGATCGGATTGTCGCGCGAGAAACCGCAATACCGGCAGTTATTGATGCATTCGTTGGAAAGATACAGCGGAGCGAACAGACGCATCGTTCGTCCAAAATTTTGCAGGGTAAGCGAGCGCGAAGCTTGCGCCATCGCTTCGAGCTCCTGATCCGATTTCGGCGCGATCAGCTGCTCGAAGCGCTCGACCAGCTCCGGATTTCCTCAGAGCCAGATTATCCAGTAGTTTCGACGAACGACATCAACATAACTTCGTGCGCGTGTCGAGCGTTCGCAAACGCCAATACCATCGCTCAGCCTCAAGATTCGACAGCCCGAGACGGATGTGCTCCAGGCAGACGATTTTCAACAACGGAAGATCATTAGGATATCGAAGAAAAGCGGCGCCCGAAATTCCGGACGCCGCTTTAGCAAATACCGATTCTCAGTCCGTTAGAACGCGAAATTAACTCCGGTGCGGACCATGCCAAAGTTGTTGTTCGGTCCGTCCACAAAGTTCCAACTGAAATCGCTGACCCAGCCAATGTGCGGGGTCATGCGAACTTCCATGCCACCGCCGACCTGGCCGATTGCCCGCGACTCGGAACCGGTTTGTTCAGTGCGAATGATTCCGTCGTTCACGACAACGTTCGTCCTTTCGCCGCCGCCAAAGATTCCGCCGCCTCCACCAAAAATGTAGGGCGAGAAGCGCGTGCAGGGAATCGGGTAGCGCAGCGTCAATGTGCCGAGCACAGAACCCACTGCGCGGCTCTCATGTCCAGTATGGACGTCGAAGATGCCGTTATTAAGATCGACAAAGACATCCTCAAACGAGCGCCTGGCATCCACCGCCCATCCTTCAATACCGACACCGAAATACCGGTGGAAAAAGTATTTGAGGTCAATGCCACCGCCGAAGGCATGATCCGACTTCGAGGTAGCGATCATCCTGCCAATTGTTTCCCGTGAAAATGTAGGTGCCCCACAGACCGACGTTAAACTCGTTGTCTGCGTACTCATTGCGGACACGGTGGCGGTGCCACCTGTTTCATCTCCTTTCCGGAATAGCTTTCAGTCCCAGCAACCGCTGCCGAAGTGATTGCAGCGATGCATAACAGCCCCAACACCATTCTTTTCATTCTATTTCTCCTTTGGTTAAGTCTCTCCTCAGTTTCTTACGCTCCAAACACTCCTTTGGAGCACGCAAGGTAATAACGAAACTCGCCGTTACCCCGGATGCCCGACTCTTGGGCAGGCAACAAGAAATTGCAAGGATTTTTGGTGTAAGGCACCGCCTTACGCGTGGAGTTCCGCGCCGGTATTTGCGTCGGTAATGATAAACTTTTCATGGTGAAATGTGGGATCGCCACGAAAGGTGAGCCGGCCCGCGTAACGGCGCTCCAACTCCACCAGCAATTCTTCATCTTCTTCCTTCAACCGCTTCAATACACCTGGATTCAGAATCACGCGGATATCATGAATGCTCTCCTGATACTTGCGCATGACGGTGTTGAGAGTCCGATGCAATTCTACGCTCGTGGTCATGGAGGTTTTCACCACGCCGCGTCCGCCGCAGTAGGGACAGTTTTCGTAAATCGTATCGCTCAGGCTTTCCTGCGCTCTTTGGCGGGTCATTTCCATCAAACCGAGCTGCGAAATGGGAAGAACATGTGTCTTGGCTTTGTCGCGATTGAGTCGCTCCTTCATCAAACTGTAAACTGCCTGCTGGTCTTTACGGCTCTTCATATCGATGAAATCGGCTATGATCAGCCCACCGATATTGCGTAAACGAAGCTGGCGCGCGATTTCATCTGCGGCCTCCAGGTTGGTTTGCAAGATTGTTTTCTCCACGTCGCGGCCGCCTTTGTTTCGCCCCGTATTCACGTCAATCGCCACCAGCGCTTCAGTCTCGTCGATCACAATATAACCGCCGCACTTCAGCCAGACTTGCCGATGGAAAGCGTCATCGATTTGCTTTTGCACGCCGTACGTTTCGAAAATCGGCATCGCGCCATCGTAATGGTGCACGCGATTCCGGGCGCGTCGGGAAATCTGCCCGATCATTTCGATCATTCGTTCTGTTGCCGCGCGGTCATCGCAAACGACTTCGTCGATTTCCTCGGTGAGAAAATCGCGCACCGTCCGCCCGACCAAATCCGGCTCGTCGAAGAGACGGCACGGGGCTGGTTCCTCACGAATGAGCTGCTCGACCTGGGCCCACTGATCGAGAAGAAAACGCAGATCCCGCACAAAATACCTTGCTCGCTGGCCTTCGCCTGACGGTGCGGATAATGACTCCAACGCCGTCGGGAATCTCCAGTTCACGCACAATCTTGCGCAACCGTTCGCGCTCCTTCTGGTTTTCAATTTTTCGCGAGATGCCGCTGCGATCGCTGAACGGCATCAGCACCAGGTAGCGCCCGGCAAAACTGAGATTCGTAGTTACCCTCGGCCCTTTGTTCCCGATGGGACCCTTGGTGACCTGCACAATGACATCCGAGCCGACAGGATAGATACTCGGTATATCTTTAACCGTGATCCGTTTTCGCGGCCGCTTGCTCCCGCGGCGATCGATTTCCTCAATCCCGCTGTCGAGCGCAGCCGGAATTGCGTCCCAAAAATGAAGGAACGCATTTTCTCGAAGCCGATGTCGACAAACATCGCCTTCAACCCCATCTCGATGTTTTTGACTTTACCCTTATAAACGCTGCCGACGATATTCCGTGAGCTCTTACGCTCGACACTGCATTCCTCGAGCCGGCCATTCTCGAGCACAGCGACCCGCGACTCGAGCTTTTCCACGCTGAGTATGAGTTTTTGCCGGTCTTTCGTGAGGAAAGACCCAAAAGTTTTCTTACTTTGTCTATCATAAAACGGAAAGGGTTGTCCGATCAGAAGCGGAACTGACCAAATGCACTGCAGCGATAGTTCTGGTCGGGTGTTCATCGTGGTGGTGTTCCACGCCTGCGGTTAGACGGCGGTGGCGGAGGCGCAGGTGCCTGGCGCGGACGCATTCCAAAGATCTTTTGGAAGAAATTACGGGGAGCTGGCGTCGCAGCGGGAACAGCGCGGGCCACCGCAGCGCCTCGCTCGCGCACTTTGCCTTGAGAATCCGCTTCCGGCTCGACATCCGGCGATGCGTCGGAGCTTGCCATCTGCGCAGTGGCAGTTTGCGATGGCGTCGGCACTTTCTTCGTCCCCGCCTGCCGAGATTCCCGCCTTTCTCATTATAAGCTACCGACTTGATCAATTGGAGTGGATTGGCGTGATGCGCAGGCTGGAGCCAGGCCACCGGCATGTCGAATTTGCCTTCATCCAGTGCGAGTGAGCGCTCCAAGATTCTGTCGGCGATTGGGCCCGCGACTTCGCCGCCGTGCCCAGAGGCGCCCTGCACCATCACTGCGACGACATACTTCGGATGGTCATATGGCGCGAAACACGCAAACCACGCCACGTTTTCCTCTTGTCCGCGGTCAGTGGCCTGCAGCTGTACCTGTCTTCCCCGCTACCACCCAATCTTTCAAACGTGCTCTGCCGCCTGTGCCGCCATCTTCATTAACGACCTTCCAAAGGCCCTTGCGAACCAATTCGATGTGCTCAGGGGAGATTTCCTGGCGCAAAGTCCGATCGCACGCGCGGCGGCGGCGCTGCTGGATTTCCTTGTTCATCCAACACCGGAGAGCCGTCTTGCTTCAAAACTTTATCGATCAGACGTGGGTAATAGCAGATGCCGCCATTTGCGATTGCCACGTAGGCCATTGCCAATTGCAAGGGCGAAACAAGCGTGTAGCCCTGACCGATTGAAACATTGGCGGTTTGCGCTTGTGACCACCTTCTCCTGGGGATGGTGAATTTGCATCCACTCTGGCCCCGGCATATTGCCGGTTTGTTCGCCTGACAGTTGCAGGCCCGATTCTTCGCCCATGCCCAACATCTTGCCGACGTGGTCAATCGACTGAATGCTTGCGGCATTACCGTACTGATAGAAAAGGAGTCGCACGAGACCTTGAGCGCATCGGAGACTCCGATGGTTCCGTGCGTGTAATGCTTTTCGGCTACCCAGCATCGGAAAAAGTGGTCGCCGTAGCTGATGCCGCCGTAGCAACCGTATTTGGCGTTTGCGAGATTTTTCGTGCTCCCGCAGACCGGCGAGCGCCGTGATGAGCTTGAATGTCGAGCCTGGCGGCAGGCAGCTAATCGCGCGGTTGACTAATGGATCGCCCTCGTCTTTCTGCAGCGCAGTCCAATCCTTCGCCTTGATGCTCGGGATGAAAGTATTTGGATCGAACGATGGCACAGAAGCCGTCGCCAAAGACGTTGCCATTGTTTGATCGACAACTACCGCGCCCGCCCGGCTTACGGCGCGCAGCGCTTCTTCTGCAATAGCTTGAATGCGCGCGTCGATCGTCAAAAAACGTTGGCTCCCTGTTGCGGAGGATCTTCGCGCAAGACGCCGTCGATCGTGCCTTTGCGTTGCGTCGCAAGTAACGCACACCCGGTTTCCCGCGCAGATACTCGTCCATGATTTTTTCGATGTTCGATTTCCCTTCCATGTCTCCCTGGTAAAAGTGAACTTCTTCGCGTCCTCTTTATCGACATCGTTCGGCATGCCGACATAACCCAAAAGATGCGCGGCAAGCGCGCCGTAAACGTAGGAACGCACCGGTTTGATCGTGAGTTCCACTCCCGGCAATCCGACATCATGCTCGGAAAATTTCGCCAAAGTTGGGAAATCGATGTCCTTGACGTAGGAAAACGGAACCTCGGTGTCATTGCGATAGTGTTTCTGCAACCGGCCCGCGTTATAATCGCTGGCAAGATCGAGGTCATTGAGCCGTGGGACGATCCCATTATTGACGATCCTGATGATGTCCGGTTCCTTCAGGTCTTTCGGCATTCCATTGATGGTCGTTCGATACTCGTTCACGGGAGGCTGACCAAAGCGTTCGCGATAGCCTTTGACCATTTCCGGGAGATAAAAATCGACTTCATAACTGGCCCGGTTTTGGACGAGAGTTAGTCCGTTGCGATCCTTGATCTCGCCGCGCACCGAAGGAATGCGCACCGTCGCTTGAGAACTACCGCGAAGCTGGGAAGTCCAGTCCTGACCATGCGCTACCTGGATCCACCACAGCTTGAGACCAAGAGCGCCCATGCCCATCAGCATCAAGAGGCCGAGAAGCTGAATCCGCACACGCGAAGTAATACGGCGCCTGTTCATTCAAGCCGCCCCCTTTCGGGTTGATAGGAGTAGGCAGTAACACGTCCCATCCACTGTAAGAACCAGAATACGATCGGGGCCATCGCCATGGCAATGAGACCAGGCCCGCCGATCTGCCACCAAACTTCGCGGGTGAACACGAAAGAGCCGCGACGGAATGTAATCATTAAATATTGCGCCAGAACTATCAACGAGGTGAAAACGCCACTCAGGACACAGTGCACTTCCCAACGGCCGCGCGCAAAGAGCGGCCTCAGGCCATGCATTAATCCTGCCAGCACACCGTAAATGAGTATCGATGATCCAGTTGAAATTTCAACTTTCCCTCCGATCACCTGCACAGTAAGAGCATCCAGCAAAACCCCCGCGAACAGGGCAAGCGACAGCATCAGAGGAAACGGCAGGGCCATCGCGCCATAGAAGACAATCACGGGCACAATGCACACGTGCGCGTTGTAGAGCCACGGCAGTGCTGGAATAAAAACTCCGCAATCTGCGCTATCAGCACAAGCAGGAGCAAAACAAAAAGAAAATCATTTTCGACCAGTCACAACGAACACGTCCTCCAAATGCGACAGGTCGACTGCGGGCGTGAGCTGCGCTTGTCCATCCAGTTCTCGCACATGGAAAGCTTTAACACTGCCAATCAGCAAACCCGACGGAAACACGCCGCCGACTCCCGAAGTATAAACTTTTGGCCAGGCTTCAGGTCAGCCTGTTTTGACAAAAATTCAGGTTCAAAGAGCGGGGTGAGTCCTGTTGTCACGCGCTCGCCAGACACGATCCCCTGTTCTCGGCTTCCTTCGACCTTTGCAGCCACTCGGCAGTTTTCATCGGAAACCGAGCAATGCAACCGAGATGCTGTCGCTTACGGTCGTTATTTTTCCTATTAATCCCTCGTCCGTCGCGACAGGCATGTCGATTTCGATGCCATCTCTCCTGCCACGGTTAATCGTAACCGTTCGCCACCAAGTCGAGGAATCGCGCGCGACAATCTCCGCGGCAATTAACTTAAAGACCGAGCGCTCACGATAATTGAGCGCATGACGCAAGCGATTCACCTCATTCTCGGCATCGCGCAGACCCTGGTTAGTCGCTCTCAGCTCTCGATTTTCCACCTGTAAGTTGGCATTTTCGCGCTCTAATTGATCGAGCGATTTCAAGCCCGTACGCACCGATGTAAGCTGTTTTTTAATCCAGAGCCGCCGGTGAAAAATGGTGCCAGCAACTGATAAACGCCGGTCTTGAACTTCTGCGTGGTCGCCGGTCCAAAGGTGAGAAAATATCCCAGAATTGCGCCGAAAATCAGCAACGCGATGAAGTTCGTGCGGCTCATCGCAATTTGCGGATTTCGGCTTGAATTTGCGAACTAAGGAAAATCGAGATCTGCGGAAGCACCGACATCAGGCCGCAATCCGAAATCGGCCATCCGCAATTCTTCCTACCGCCACTGGCGGTCTGCCGAGGCCACTTGACGCAAGAATTTAAGTTCATTGAGGCATTTGCCAGTCCCTTCCGCCACTGCGCTGAGCGGATCTTCAGCAACATGGACAGGCAAACCTGTTTCCTCGCTCAAAAGCTTGTCAAAGCCCCGCAGCAACGCGCCGCCGCCTGCCAGTACCAACCCGCGATCGACGAGGTCCGCCGAAAGCTCTGGCGGACAGCGCTCCAAAGTGATCCGCACGGAATCGACGATTGTCGAGATCGGTTCCAGCAACGCTTCGCGCACTTCCTGGACGTGATCATGAGCGTCTTAGGCAAACCGGCGACCAGGTCGCGTCCCTTAACTTCTACGCTCGTCTCCTTTTCGCTGGGATATGCCGAGCCAATCTTAATCTTTATCTCCTCGGCTGTGCGTTCGCCGACCATCAGATTGTAGGCGCGCTTCATATACTGCACGATTGCTTCGTCCAGCTCATCACCAGCAACCCGGACGCTGCGGCTGAAAACAATTCCCGACAGCGAAATAAGAGCGACCTCCGTCGTGCCTCCGCCGATATCGATGATCATGTTGCCGGCTGGATCCTGCACCGGAAGTCCGACTCCGATCGCCGCTGCCATCGGTTCTTCGATCAAATAGACTTCGCGCGCTCCGGCATGCGTCGCGGATTCGCGCACGGCGCGCTTTTCCACTTCTGTGATTCCAGATGGCACCGCGATAACGACGCGCGGTCTCGCTTTTACCCGGCGATTATGCACCTTGGTGATGAAGTGCCGCAGCATCGCTTCCGTCACTTCGAAGTCCGCAATGACGCCATCTTTGAGTGGGCGCACCGCAACGATGTTTGCCGGTGTGCGGCCGAGCATGCGCTTGGCTTCGTCACCGACGGCCAGCACTCTGTTGGTGCCGGCCTGCACCGCCACCACTGATGGCTCGCGCAAAACGATCCCCTGATCCTTTACGTAGACAAGTGTGTTTGCCGTACCCAGATCGATCCCGATGTCGCTGGATAACCAGCCGAAAAGTCCATTGAACATGAATTATTTATTAGCAGAAACTTTCCAGCCCGAGAAGAAGCGCGTTCATCCGCCTGAGGCGGCCTATCTTCACAGGACCCTCCCCACGAGCGCGATTCGGCCGGCTGAAACGCCGTAACATGAAACAGAGCGGCACGCCGTCAAGCGCATTCTGTCGGAAGTGATGGAGTATTGGAGCGCTGGAGTCTTGTGCACGGGCTTGCCATTGCTCCATTACTCCTTTACTCCATCACTCAATGGGAAGAGTAATCGTCGCCCCATCCATTCTGGCCGCCGATTTCTCGCGACTCGGTGACGAAATCCATCGGGTGGAGGCCGCGGGCGCCGATTGGATCCACTGCGACATCATGGATGGACATTTCGTCGATAACATTTCCTTCGGTCCGGAGATCGTCGGCTGGGTGCGCGGCCTAACAAGTCTTCCGCTCGATGTCCATCTTATGATCGAGCACGCCGATCATTACGTTCCGCGATTTATCAAAGCCGGCGCGAACTCCATTACGGTTCACGTGGAACCAGAGGCGAAACACGGCGTCGCGAAAACATTGCAACAGATTCGGGACGCCGGTTGCCGCGCCGGTCTCACTCTAAATCCCGAAACCTCATTTGATTCGGTTGAGCCGTTCCTGGACAAAATCGACATGCTACTGGTGATGACGGTGCATCCCGGTTTCGGAGGCCAGTCCTTTCGCGCTGATCAAATGCAAAAAGTTAAACGCGCAAGATCATTGAACAGCAGGATCGACATCGAAGTAGACGGCGGCATCAACGCCGAGACTGCACGGATATCGATCGAAAACGGCGCAAACGTGCTTGTCGCCGGCACCTCAATTTTTCACGCGACAGATTACGCAAAGGCGATCCGCGAATTGCGGGGCGATACTGGCTAAGAGTTACGGAAAAGAGCTAAGAGCAACAGGCGCACTCCGCTTCGCCCTTCGCGCTCCGTTTAGCGCAATTACCCCGCCACCACCGGCTCGGCTTCCTCGGTCGTTTCGGCCATCACCTCGTCGGTTTGCGTGACCCGAACGACTTCTTCGATGGTTGTTTTGCCTTCAGCGACGCGTCGCCAACCGTCCTGCCGCAAAGTCTCCATGCCTTCGGCGATGGCGCATTGCTTGAGCTCGCCGCCATCGCGTTTTCGCATGATCATCTTTCTCAGCGGCTCCGTGATGAGGCAAACCTCATAAATTGCCGCGCGCCCTTGATACGCCGGTCTGACGGCATTGATCGCAACCGGCGCCGCGCTGGAAACTGGGTACCGAGTTCTTTCACGGGAAAGCCGATCTCCGCGAGATATTCGCGAGGATAATCGACCAATTGCACGCAGTCTGGACAAATCGTGCGCACCAGTCGCTGTGCGATGAACGATTTGACTACCGATGGAGCAGAAACGGTTCCACATCCATATCGAGCAAACGCGTGATGCCTCCAACAGCATCGTTCGTGTGCAGCGTGCTGAAAACAAGGTGACCCGTCATGGCCGCGCGGATTGCGATGTCCGCAGTTTCAACATCACGAATCTCGCCGACCATCACCACGTTGGGATCCTGTCGCAAAATGTGACGTAGACCTTTGGCGAAGGTCAGATCGATCTCTGGTTTCACATCGATTTGCGAGACACCGGGAATTCGATATTCCACCGGTTCCTCGACTGTAATAATGCGCCGCTGCACTGAATTGATGCTGCTCAGGAAGCAGTAAAGCGACGTCGATTTTCCGCACCCGGTCGGACCGGTGAGAAGGATGATCCCGTTGGGTTGCGCCAGCAGATGCCGAATAATTTTCTCCTGCTTTTCGCTGAGGTCGAGGCGATCAAATCCGAACTGCTGTTCGCTACGGATGAGCAATCGCAGACTGATCGATTCGCCGTTTACCGTCGGAATGGTCGAAACGCGCACGTCAATGTTTTGATTGTTCGACTGCAAATTAATGCGCCCGTCCTGAGGCAGACGGCGCTCCGCGATGTCCATGTGCGACATGACTTTCAGGCGCGAGATAATGGCCGATTGCAGGACTCGCAATTGCGGCGGCACAGCGACCTCGTGCAAGATCCCGTCGATTCGATAACGAATCCGCAGATCGTTCTCCAGCGGTTCAACGTGAATATCGGTCGCGCGCTCGAAGATCGCTTCGCGAATGATCTGGTTCACAAATTTCACCACCGACGCCTCGGGGTCCTCGTCATTCAGCTCGATGGCGGTGTCAGTGTCCTGCAGCACCTCGAAGGAACGGTTCGTCTTGAGAATTTCGTCGAACGTTTCCGCGCCGACGCCGTAGAGAGTTTTCATCGCGCGCAGAACTTGCGCGCGCGGCACCAGCACCCATTCGACCGGCTTTTTCAGAAGCTGCGACGCAAGCTGGCGGCCAATGGAATTGAAAAGATCGTAGGTCGCCAGCACGACCGAATTTTCCTTCACCTCGATCGGCAGAATGTGATGTTGAAAAACAAAACGGCTCGGTAAAACCGATAATGTCGCGCGATCGATCTTTTTCGCATCGATAGACGTGACCGGCACGCGGAAGAAATTGCCGATCGCGCGCGAGGAAACGTTGCTCGTCCACTTTGCCGGAATCGAGCACCTGGCTCACCCACGAACCGCCATTCAGGTTCACGGCCAGCTGTGCCGCTTCCTCAGTCGAAGGGACACCGCTTTCCAGCAGCAAATTAATCAGCGATTGATTGGCGGGTGAACTCATTCAGCGCGGCGTTCAGTAGAATCGACAATGCAGAATCGGAAGCGTTCGAATGAAGCCCATTTAGGCCGTTTCGCAAGGTCTTTCACGCACAATGCGTAATGGCAGGGACGCGCGCGTAAGGTTTGACCGATGCGGGGAAAGCAATGAACGAAACGCCGGCAATGAGGGGCGAACCCTGTGAGCACGAGCACGCAGGCGGTATTTGAGACTGTCGTTAGGCGTCGCGAGCCCGCCCTCCATGCCTTGTAAGGCAGCAATGCGCGCCGCACGGGGATCGGTGAGTGTCCCGTGACGCGCATCGAATAATTCTTTTGAAGCCGTGCAATGGCATCGCTCACTTCTGGCGTAAATACACCATTGACGGGACCGCAGTAATAACCCAGCCGGCGCAGCGTTCGTTTGCATGGAACCCACATAACCCGGTTGCACAATGAGTTGTTCGTTGGCCTTGAAATAGTAACACCATCGCCACTTGTAGCGCGGCGCAAAGTCGGTGGCGTTTACAGCTTTGCCCTGATGAAGCAAGTCCCCACTCGTCACGCTGTGCCAGCGGATCGACTGAACGGAAAATATCATAATCGACGACGTCGAACTCGTCGGCTAGAAGCGACGGTGGCGCTAAGGACAAAGAACCAATGCGAGAGCTATTCGTTTCATAACACAGATGGAGTTTACTTCATATCTTTCGGTTCGGGAATATCGGGTGGCGGCAATGTTAACTGTTTGCCCTCTCGCGTTTTGGGGCAATCTGGACACTCGTTCTGATCCAGCTCCGGGCCAAAATGCGTATACGTGTTCTCCCACCTTTGACGCAGCTTGTAGGACTCCAGCTTGGTCAGCGTCACCTGCGGGCACATAAGAATGATTAACTCCTGGTCGCTGCTTGCCAGTTGCTGTGCCACGGAATGCCGCGCCGATGAGCGGAATGCGCGAGATATAAGGAATGCCACTTGGTATGCTTCTGCTTCTGTTCCTGGATCAATCCGCCCAGGATAATGGTCGACCCGTTTCCGCGCGGAAACATTTGTGCGGAGTATACTTCGTGTCGATTGTTGGCACCTGATTGCCGCTGATGTAGCACGTTTCCGTTCGGTACAAGGCTGTCGATCTTTTGCAAAATATCGAGTGACACTTCCTTCTCGGAATTGATGAGCGGAACGACCTCGAGCTGAAGCACCACCTTCTTGTATTCGATGCTCGATTGGATAGAAGCAACTGTTGTTGATCACGTCGCTGGCATTGGTCAGGGTGCTTGCTGGGCACGGGAACCTCTTGCCCCGACGCGATGATCGCTTTCTTGTTGTTGCTTGTGAAGACTGTCGGACGCGAAAGGATTTTGAACCTATTCGTAGATTCAAGCAAATGCACTATGGCTGCGAAAGCGTTGCCTGCTGCCACATAAATATTGGTTCCGCTGCCCACGTTCTGAATGATCTTGGCTGAAATTGATCGAGATTGGAGGGATCGAGAATGTTGCCGGCAGGCGAGCCGAGGGACTAGGGATCGGATCGCCGGATTGTTTGCGCTACTAAATACTGTGTTATTGCGCGATGTGCCCACGAATCGCCTGTTGTATTTCGCGAAGTAATCGACACCGAATTCCTCGTTGTTGCCGAGCGTCAACTGACCAATCACCGTGCTCAGCGCGACTTGCGGCGCCTGGACGTCCATTTCGTCCAGAATCTTTTCCACTTTCACCACAACCTCACGGTTTCCGAGCACGATGATGGAATTGGCGCGCTGATCGGCGATGAGCTTGGAGTTTCCGATCGTGACCGCTTGCGGCGTGGTGTTGACCGGTTGCGTGGAGAGTTCCTCCGAAATATTCAGCGTGCTGCCGACCTCCCGTGCCCGAGCTGCCACCAAATTGGGATGAATATGGGTTTGTTCCGCCAGTGGTGCCGGCGCCTCCTCGTTGTTGTTGCTGCGGTTGCGGACTCGCGCCAGGCAGCCCGCCACCGGGCAGCCGCGCCAGCGCCCTCTGTGCCCGGCTCGGTCAACGCCTGAACCAGCACCGGCAGAACGTCACCGGCGGAAACGTATTGCAAATAGCGCGTGACCGGTTTTGCAAACTCAACGTTGGCGTCAAATTGATGGATCAGTTCACCGAATGAACGGCATGTTGATTGGCCGCGTCACCACGTGGATACGGTTGGTGCGCACGTCGGGAGTCAGTTTGATTTTACCCACGATGATCGCTTCCTCGGACAGCACGCCCAATCCGGCACCTTCAACTTGCTGCGGTTGCGGAACCGCCGCTGGCACGTTCACTCTGCGGACACCCGGCTGAGTGGGCGATTCGGTGCCCTTCTCGAAAATGTCTTTGAGCATGTCGGCAGACCTTGCTCGCGTCGGCGCGATCGAGCTTGATAAACTCACTCACCACTTCCGCCGGCGCCACATCCACCTGGCTAATCACGCTGGCCAGCTGCCGGATGATGTCCGTGTTCTGCGTCACCAGAAGAGCGGATGCTTTCGGCAAGGCGAGAATATTGATCGTCCCCGAGCTTCCCTGAAAATATGCCATCAACACCTGTTGAAGTTCCTGGGGTCCGCATACTGCAGTCGGAACAGGAAGCTGATCACCGGGTTTCCGGCGGGATATCCGCCAGATCGGAAACGATTGGCACCGGCGCTTTCCGAGGATTTTGGCCCGCTCCCACAACGTCCACCAGGTCGCGACCAGCCGGAACGAGAGAGATTCCGTTCAGGGACATACTCATCTCGATGATCTTGATGGCTTCCTCGCGCGACACATCTTTGGCGATGAAAATGTTCACCTTCCCCTGCACGAAATTATCCATCACCAGCTTCTTGCCGGTGAGCTGCTCATAGAGATGCAGCACATCGACGACATCGCTGTTCGGGAATTGAAGCCGAACCATGGCAGGCGCGTTTGGAGGTGGAGAAGCAGGCGCTTCTGCGGGCGGCGCGTTGCAATCTGGGAAGCAGGATGGTTCGGGACGCGCTCAGCTTGGTCTGACCCGAAGCTGGCGGTCGCGCTGGCAAGCACGAGCGTCGCGATGCAGAAAAAGCGGTGCACAGCCTTATTTGGATGGATGGGCGACGCTAGTGCATTTATGAGACCCGTCAAAATATTTCCCTCGGTTGAGACGATCCTGATGCTCAGCTGGACGCAGCGGGGAGGAGCTTATAAGAGATTGCCATCATTGCAAACGAGAGTAATGCCATCAATTGCGCGCAGCCACGGATTCCCGGTAGCGCATCCGTCTGGCGTCTGTTCTGGGAGCACAGGCCGCCAGCTGTAGTTGCCGGCAATCCTGCCGCCAACATTCTTTGCGCACGCAATCAGGAGTGACGCGAATTCCCTTCTCGGCAAGCTGCCGAGACCTGCAGGCTGGCGGCCTGCGCTCCTGGTCGCGGGTCTCGCGCGGTTGCGATCATCTGTTGCATCGTGATCACATCGACCGTCACCGCCTCGCCCGAAGAAGCCGCAAATGCACTTACGCAGATTCGATCTGTTCTTCAGGCACAGCAGGATTCTTGGAACCGGGGCGATATCGATGGATTTATGAACGGATACGCCCGCTCGGCATCGACTGTCTTTATTTCGGAAGACACGCTCAGACGCGGCTGGCAAACCGTGCGCGATCGTTACAGGCAAAAATATTCCAATCGCGCGAAGATGGGGACGCTCGCGTTCTCCGACCTTGAAATCACGCTGTTGTCATCTGATTCGGCCGTGGCGTCCGGCCGATGGAAACTGAAGCGTGCAAACGACCAGCCGCACGGCCGATTCACGCTGATTCTTAAACGCCTGCCGGAAGGCTGGCGAATCGTGCACGATCATACGTCGTGCGGCTGCGCGGAAGCCGTGATTCGAAATGCGTGAATCGTGATTCGTCGTTCGCCGATTTAACGAATCCGAATTACGAATCACGATCTCAAACGCGTTAGCAGCTTCTCGTGGATATTATCAAACCCGCCGTTACTGAAAACCGCGACGACATCGTTTGGCCGCAGCATCGGCACGATTCGATCCACGATCGCATCGGCGTTCTGCTCATAAAACGCAGGACGGCCCGCCTTGGCGATCGCAGCCACAACTCTTTCAGGGTTTAATCGCTCTTCTTCAGGGATCTGTTCCAGCTTGGCGACCTGCGCGATGAAAACTCCATCGGCCAGCTTTAGCGCGTCGGGAAGCTGCTGTTGAAAGACTGCGCGCCGCGTTGTGTTGGAGCGCGGTTCGAAGACAGCCCAGAGCCGATTTCCGCGAAAGCGATGGCGCAATGCTTCCAAGGTGTATGCAATCGCCGTCGGATGATGACCGAAATCGTCGATCACTTTCACGCCTCGCGCTTCTCCGCGGACTTCCTGTCGCCGCGCGATCCCGGCAAAAGTCTTGAACGCGCTGTCGATTTTCGCCTTCGGCACATCGTAAAACCGCGCTGCCATCGCTGCCATCGCAGCGTTGTGCACATTGAATTCGCCTACGAGCGGAATCTCGAACGTCTCATCTCCAAGCTTGAATCTCGAACCTTCAGCCGAGCAGGCGACATCACGGATTCGCTGCGCGCAATTCTTCGAGAAACCCACCTCAATCATCTGTGCAAGACAATCCTTCGCCACTTCGACGCAATTTGGATCGTCGCCGTTGACCAGCACCATGCCGTTCCTGGGAACGATGTTGAGCAAACGCCGGAAGCTCAGCTTGATTTCATCGAGGTTGTTGAAGATATCCGCATGATCGAACTCGATGTTGTTTATGATCAGCAGCTCCGGCAGGTAATGAATAAATTTCGAGCGCTTGTCGAAAAAGGCCGAATCGTACTCGTCGCCTTCGATCACGAAATACTTCGAGTCATTCAGGCGCGCGCCCTGGCCAAGATTTGTCGGAAGTCCGCCGATGACGTAACCGGGTTTGCATCCGGCTGTTTCCATGATCCAGGTGAGCAGCGCGGTTGTCGTTGTTTTCCCGTGCGTCCCGGTAACAACAAGATTATGACGACCGCGCAAAAATAATTCTTCAGCACTTCCGGCAACGGAAAGATAAAGGAGCTTCCTGTTCAGCACGGCTTCCACTTCCGGATTGCCGCGCTTCATCGCGTTCCCGATCACCACCACATCCGCGTCGGCCGGGATGTTTTCCTGCGCGATACCCCTCTTTTAACGAGATGCCTTTTTCCTGAAGAAAGGTCGACATCGGCGGATAAACATTCTCGTCCGACCCGGTGACTTTGAATCCGCGCTCCTTTAGCGCTGCCGCCACTGATGCCATGGCCGTGCCGCAAATCCCAAGGAAATGAAAACTCTTCGGCGCTTCCTTCACGCGGATTCTTTACGCCTTCCGATGGAAAAGGAAACCACGGATTACGCGGATTTCCCGGATAAGAATCAAACGCCCGCGTCATTCCGAGCGCAGTCGAGGAATCCCGTTGAATTACCACAGCTTCGCCGCGGATCCGACGACCCTGCGGAGTTTACCCTGAGCGAGCGGAGCGAGTCGAACAGGCTACGCCCGGGATGACGATCGCTAAGCGACTGTCATTTCTTTTCAAACACCTCTACCGCCGCCCACGCTTCATCGGGAGGGGTCTGTTCGTATTCAAGCGCGCGATCCAGGTACATTTTGGCCAGCAGATCGTCCGGATAAAATTCCAGGAACCGCGAAAACAGAATCTTGGCCTCGGTAAAATCGCGTGTCCGGAATTTCTCCAATCCCTCCTCGTACGTATCAAGCCACTTTAGGAATTCTGGATCCACTTCCTCGTCTCGAGCCCCGACGAAAGTAAAAATATCCACCGGTTTGCTTTTGCCTTTCACCTGCACTCGAGCAACCGAGCGAAGGTGAACCTCGTCTCTCGCCAGCTCAGCTGCCGAGGCGCCAACGAGAATATCCACGCCATAAATTCGGGTGAGACCTTCGAGCCGCGACGCGAGATTAACGGAGTCACCAATGACTGTGGGATCCATCCGCTCGTGCGAGCCAATGTTGCCGACGATCACCTCGCCTTGATTGATGCCGATGCCCATGCCGAGCCCCATGCGGCCTTCCTCGCGCCATTTTTGATTGAGCTGCCGTAGCTCTCGCCGCATTGCCAGCGCCGCGCGCACGCAATTTTTCGCGTCCTGCGCCATGCCAAAACTGCGCACATTGCCCCATACGGCCATGATTCGCGTCGCCGATGAATTTATCGAGGGTGCCGCCATTGCTGAAAACAACCGAAGTCATGCGGCTCGAGATATTCATTGAGTTGCGCAGACTAACGCCTCGGGATCGGCTTTTTCCGACAACGTGGTGAAACCAATCAAATCCGAGAACAAAATTGTCGCAGGGACACGCGACTCCGCGAAGCGAGCTGTAATAGCTGTCCGGATTTTCGAGGACTCTCTTTGACCAAATTTTTCGAGACGTAACGCTCCAGGGTGCGCCGAGTGCGCAATTTCTCGAGCCGCTCGAGTGCGTATTCAAAACCGAGCGAAAATGATCCGCTCAACACCAGGGCCGAAAGAACCGGAACCGTGAGAAGCAGAAGCCCTGTTCCGTCGTAACACAATCGTGCCGCGCCGAGATATGCAGCCGTAATCAGAACCAGCGTACCAAGGCAAAGCAACGGCCGACGCAAAAAGGCGACCAGCAACCACGCCACCAGCCCTGCCGCGCCTACCAGCGCGAGGCCGGCTTTTGGCCGGTGTGGGCCGCAAAAATTCGTGATTCATCGCCGCAGCCATTGCCTGCAAATGAAGCGCGGGGCCCAATGTGGTCGGGCTCATCGGCGTAACGACGGTGTCGTGCTCCACCTGCGCCGATGATCCGACCATTACAATCTTATCCTTAAAAAACGCGCCGTCCGCGTAATTGGCATGCCAAAACTTTGGATCGAAAACTTCGTAAAGCGGGCGCGGCGCAAACGCGTCCGGCGACGTGAAACGAATCATAGTGGCCACGAAAATCCTCCGGCACATCATTCGCGTGACCGATCTTAGCCAGTGCGCGTGCCGAAAGAGATTGATAAACTTCCTCGGCTTGGGTCGGGTGGTAAGTCGGCAAGTTGCCGATCAGTCACGCGATAAGTCACGGCGCGGATTTTTCCGTCGATTGGGTCGGCCCAGAAATTCACGAACCCGACGCGATCATCCTGCAATTGCGGCGGTGGAATCAGCGTATTGTTTGGCGTGACGGCCTGGGCTGCGTTCGCCATGTCGAAATTAGCGCCGAGCACGACGTTATCGCGGTAACGATCAAGCGCAGCATGAAAGGCTGGATCACCGTCATTGGGCGGACTAAAGATCATGTCGAACATGACCGCGCGCGCGCCCGCGCCAAACAACCGATCGAGTAAAAGCGCCCATACTTCGCGTGACCACGGGAACGGCTTCTCTGTCATCAGCTGAAACGCGCGGTTGCTCGCAATTTCTTCAGCAGTCAGCGGCGGCAATTGCAATGTGCTTTGGTCAATTCCGAGAAAAACAAAATCGGACGGTGCAGGCGTCTTCCGGCCTTCGCGTCGAAGCAAATCTTCAAAGCTCTGTTCACCGCGCCACGGCGCCGAAATAAATGGGACGTCTGGGAAAAAATGACCGAGAACAGATCACGCCTGTCCAAAAAAGCAGATGAAAGCGAGGACCAGGAAACGATGACGCCCGAGCCAGTGCATGCCGGCGAAATCTAGCACTAAAACGTTGAAGCGTTAAAGCGTGACGGAACCGGTCCGCTTAGCGCCTGCACAGTTCAACGCTTTAACGTTCGCCTCTGCAGAAAGCAGTTGTCATTCTCGACTCGCTACTTATTGTTCGTCACTCGGCGCTGCCGCGTCGTGACGATCTGCGCACCTGGTTCCGCGCAACGGGACTGCATCAGCGAGTGAGGTCGCGAAGATCGATAATGGAACAAACAGCTCGCTGAACGAGGAACCCCGAAGCGATTTGGGGAAACAACCATGCCAAGAGCTACTAACGCCCCGGCAAGCCGGGCGCGACGCAAACGAATCTTAAAGAAAGCCAAAGGCTACCGCGGACGCCGTTCGAAACTTTTCCGCTACGCGAAGGACGCGATCATGAAAGGCCAATATTGGGCCTATCGCGACCGTAAGACGCGTAAACGCACGTTTCGTTATCTCTGGATTCAACGCCTGAACGCCGCCGCTCGCGCAAATGGAATGACCTACAGCCGTTTTGCAGAAGGATTAAAAGCCGCAGGCATCGGCCTCGACCGAAAGATTCTCGCAGATCTTGCCGTCAGCGATGAGATCGCATTCAAATCGATCGTCGATCAGGCAAAAAGCGCGCTGGAAAAGAAAAGCAAAAAGGCGGCGTGACTTGCCGTTGAATCGTGATTCGTGATTCGTTGAATCGTGAATCGATTTCAGCACGCGTAAACGCTTTAACGATTCAACGGTCCATGACTCATCCACTCGAACAACTCCGCGACGATGCCCTGCGCGAAATCGAAGCCGCGCCTGACGAACAGGCGCTTGAAGCGGCGCGCAGTAAAATATCTCGGCAAAAGCGGCAGCGTATCTGCGTGGGGCGAGCAAATGAAAACGCTCGCTAAGGCAGAGAAGCCAGTCGTTGGCAAACTACTCAACGAGGTTCGCAACGCCGTCACCGCCGCGATCGAAACGCGCAACGCACAATTCCGCTCACGAAAAGAATCAGGCGCGCTCGCCAGGATCGACATCTCGCTGCCAGGAACGCCGCACGAAATCGGCGCGCTGCACCCGCTCACGCAGATGTGGGAACGTTCTATCGAAATTTTTCGGCGAATGGGCTTCCGCTCTCGCGGACGGACCGGACATTGAAGACGAATGGCATTGTTTCGACGCGCTCAACACGCCGCCCGAACATCCGGCGCGAAACGAGCAGGACACATTTTATTTACCGGACGGCCGCTTGCTGCGAACGCACACTTCGACCGTGCAAATTCGAACGATGCAAGCCGCGCCGCCGCCGATTCGCGTGATTGCTCCCGGTGCCGCTTATCGTCGCGATGAACTCGACGCCACGCACAGCCCGCAGTTTCACCAGATCGAAGGACTTTATGTCGATGAAAACGTAAGCGTCGCCGATTTGAAAGGCGCCCTCGAGTTTTTCATGCGCGAACTTTTCGGTTCCGGAACCGAAGTGCAATTTCGTCCGCACTTCTTCCCGTTCACCGAGCCGAGTCTGGAGGTTTATGTGAAATCGAAAGCGCTCAAGGGTGGCGAGCGCTGGATCGAGGTCGCCGGCTCGGGCGTGGTGCATCCCGCGGTTTTCGAGCAGGTCAACAAAGCGCGTGGTGACAAAGCTTACGATCCCGAAAAGTGGAGCGGCTACGCGTTCGGTCTCGGAATGGACCGGCTCGCGATGATTCTGTTCGACATCCCCGACATCCGCCTGTTCGCGCAAAACGATTTGCGGTTTCTCCGCCAGTTCGCATGAAATTTTCCGTCAATTGGTTGCGCGAATTTGTCGATCTTCCAGAAAATCCGGAAGAGATCGCTGATTTGCTCACTCGCGCCGGCGTTGAAACGGAAAACATCGAAACCCGCGGCGCGAATGTCGACAAAGTGATCGTTTCGCAGATCACTGCGTCATCGCGCCATCCCAATGCGGATCGTCTTAGCAGTCTGCGAAGTGGATGACGGCAGCGGCACGAAACGCCAGATCGTTTGCGGCGCGACGAATTACAAAGTCGGCGATAAAGTTCCGCTCGCGTTGCCGGGCGCCAAGTTGCCGAACGGACTGGAGATTCGTGAAAGCAAACTGCGCGGCGTCGAATCCGCAGGAATGCTTTGCAGCCCAATCGAGCTCAGCCTGGGCGAAGACGCTTCCGGCCTCTTGATTTTGTCGCCTGATGCAAAGATCGGCGCGCCGATCGGCGATCTTTTCCCAGCGGACACGATTCTCGACGTCGAGATCACGCCAAACCGTGGTGATCTGCTGAGCCATTTCGGTCTGGCCCGCGAAATCGCGGCGCTCACCGGAAAAAAGCTCAAGTCAACGCCGCGCGAAGCGAAAATTCCCGTCAAGAAGACCGGCGTGACCATCACGTCAACGCGCGAATGTCCGTTTTTCTCCGCGCGCAAGATCGACAATGTGAGAGTGGGACCGAGTCCGCAATGGTTGCGCGCGAAGATCGAGAGCGTTGGCATTCGCTCCATCAACAACATCGTCGACATTTCGAACTTCGTAATGCTGGAGCTCGGCCAACCGACGCACGCGTTCGATGCCGATAAATTGAAGGGCAGCATCAACGTGCGCCTTGCGCGCGACGGCGAGAAATTTCTCGCGCTCGATGGAAAGACATATTCGCTCAAGCAGGACAATTGTGTCGTCGCCGATCAAGAGCGCGCGGTTGGACATCGGCGGTGTGATGGGCGGCGAAGAAACCGGCGTGACCGATTCGACCAAGAATGTTTTGCTCGAAGCCGCTTACTTCCTGCCGGCGAGTATTCGTCGGACCGCGCGCGAATTGAATCTACCGAGCGACGCCAGTTACCGATTCGAGCGCGGCGTCGATCCTGATATGGTGCTCCGAGCATCGCAGCGGGCCACCGAATTGATTCAAGAGATCGCAGGCGGAACTCCGGCAAAGGAAATCAACGTCGCCGGCAAGCTGCCGGCCGAACCCAGCCGATGTTTCGTTGCGCTACGAGAAATGCGATCGCGTTATTGGGATCGCGATCAAACCGAAAACGGTCGATGAAGTTCTAACCAGATTCGGTTTAAAGAAAATCAGCGCGAGCCAGAGATAACGAAATGGAAAATTCCGAGCTACCGGCGCGATTTGCAGCGCGATGTCGATCTTATCGAAGAAGTCGTCGCGAGCTTACGGCGCCGAAAGAATTCCGGGAACGGATCGCAGCCGGTTCACGCCTTCGAGCGCGGCTGATCGCGCGCACGATTTCGGAACACAAATGCGCCAGAGCGACTGGTTGCGATGCTGGCCTTATCATGAAGTGCGGACGTCAAAATTGCTTCCCAGAGAAGCGATTCGCGTTTGGGCGAAAATGCGATCGAGTTACGCAATCCGCTGAGCGAAGATCACGTGGCGCTGCGCCCAGCTTGATTGGCGGGGTTGCTCGGAGTGCTCGAACGACAATATTCGTGCGGGAGCTGAGAACGCGTCGCGATCTTTGAAATCAGGCCGGGTTTTCGAACCGCCGATCGGCGCAGAAGAGAAACGAGTAGCTCGGATTCTGCTCTGGGGAAATGTCGCGAAGCGCGCCGAATTGGCGGACGCAGACAAAACGCCGCGCTCGATTTGTTTGATCTCAAGGGCGCGCTTGAACTGGCATTGATCCAAATTTGTCGTTTCGGCCGCGGTCAACATGCTCTGATCTCGCGCTCGCGGTCGAAGTTATGGTCCGGCGATCAGCTGGATCGGGTTCGCCGGGCAACTATCAGATTCGCTCACGTCAGCAATCGAGCGCACCTGGCGGTCGGTCTTCGTTGCCGAGCTATCGCTGATCTCCCGATTAGCCGTCTGGCGAATCGCGCAACGACATTTCCGCGAACTTGGAAAGTTTCCATCGATCACGCGCGATATCGCGATGATTGTGCCTGACGAAATTTGACGCCACGAAAAAATTTTGCGAAGCGATTGAAGAACCGCGCGAGCCGCTTGTTGGAAAGCGTTGACTTTTCGATCTCATTCGCCGGAACGAAGTCGGAGAACGGCACGAAAGTCGCTCGCATATCGATTGACATATCGCGACCGGAGTCGCACACTGACAAGCGAGGAAGTGAATGCAGCGCATGCGAGGATTCGCGAGCGATTGCGAACGCGACCTCGGCGTCAGAATTGCGGGAATAGTTCTTTGAAACTGTGAGAGTCGTTTGTTGAGGGTTGGGAAGAAAACCAGTGCTTTTCGCTCAACTCTCAACCAGCGGCTCTCATCAGTCCCGAGTGGTTTTCGCAAGCTTTACCCTGCGATGTTCGAGATTACAGGTGGGATTCCCGAACCGATATTTGGTTAACCTAAGGAGGCTGAGTCGCTCGGAGAAGATGGCAGGCCTTAATTGGAAGTCAGACGCTGCGGCGACGGTCATCCGCCCGTTACGAAAAGGGAACGGGAGATCCGCCTAAACGGCATCAGCGGGGTAACATTTTAAAAACCCGGATCGATATTTCGATCCGGGTTTTTCGTTGAGACGTTGAAGAGTTAAGGGTTGAGTGCGCGATGCGGCTGCAGCCTTGCTTCAACGCTTCAGCGCTTAACGCTTCAACGAATTTGAAAATTCTGCCCACACGATCCACAGTGCGCGGTGACATGCGCGCCCTGTTAGCTCTCGAAGACGGCCGATTTTCGAGGGCGAATCTTTTGGCGCAACCGGCACGCGCGTCGGCGAAGTTTGTTTCAACACCGCCATGACCGGTTATCAGGAAGTCCTGACCGATCCTTCCTATCGCGGGCAGATCGTGGCGATGACTTATCCGTTGATCGGCAAATTACGGCACGAACTCGCTCGACCAGGAAAGCCGCTCCCCACACGTGCGCGGCTTCGTCATCGAAGAGCTGAGCGAAGTCCCTAGCAACTGGCGCTCGGAAATGTCGCTCGATGAATATTTGCAAGAAATGGAACAGTCGCCGGCGCGCAAGGAATCGATACCCGCGCGTTGACCCGACACCTGCGCACCCGCGGCGCAATGAAAGCTTGTTTGACTACGGAAGAGATTTCGCCGGAAGAAGCGACGCAGCGAGGCCATCAAAGGCGAGGGCGTTATCGGAATGGATTACGTTCGCGAAGTTTCCAGCGCGCGAGATTTATCAATGGGACCCCGAGGACAAGCTGAGGTGAGCCGTGGTCAATCAGGTCCAGTAACGGCGGAATCAAACCCAGCCTTCCGCCCATCCGGTTTCGCATCGTGGCGTACGATTATGGAATCAAAGAAAATATTCTGCGGCTTCTGCGGCAGAAAGGTTTTGGCGTCACGGTTGTGCCAGCGACCACAACTGCCGAAGAAGTGCTCGCGCTCAATCCGGATGGCATTTTCTTTCCAATGGCCCCGGCGATCCTGCGGTCCTGCCGTATGCGCACGAGGCAACGCGCGATTTGATGGGCAAGAAACCGATTTTCGGAATTTGTCTCGGCCATCAGATTCTTGGCTTCGCGTTCGGCGGATCGACCTACAAGTTGAAATTTGGCCATCACGGCGCGAACCAGCCCGTAAAAGATTTGCGCAGCGGCAAAGTGGCGATCACCGCGCAAAATCACGGGTTCGCTGTCGATCCGGACTCGCTGCCGTCGAATGTCGAAGTAACGCACATAAATTTGAACGACGGCACCGTGGAGGGAATGCGGCACAAGGAACTGCCGATCTTCAGCGTCAATATCATCCCGAAGCTGCGCCCGGTCCGCATGATGCATCCTACTTCTTCGATCAGTTCGCCGATTTGATCGAGAACAACTGTAAGCGCTACGCGTGCGCAGCGCGGCAGCCGGGATGACTGCAACACATTGTCGCGTCGCCGCATTGACCGACGACTACTGACGCGGCATCGACAGTTGTCTTCATGTTTAATTCAACATCGAACAAACCAAGCTGATTCTTGAAGGTCGCAGTCGACCGCGACGTTCATCGCCGCGCTGGCGTGCTCTCCGCTCGCTATTGCGCAGGAACATGAGCACGGCAAAGAAAGCTGACGCAGCCGCTTCAAAACAGTGACCGGCGAAGTAGTCGATATGATGTGCTATGTCGATCATAATGCGGTCGGCGAGAAACATGGCCAGTCCTGCGGGGCCAAGTGCATCAAGAAGGTGGTGGCCCAGTCGGTATTGTGAGCGAATGGCAAAGCCTATCTCGTTGTTGGCGAACACAAGCCAATCAACGATCAACTCGCTGAATATTGCGGCAAAAGCATCACCGTGAAAGGCAAGCTCGCGGAACGCGGCGGCATCGCCATGATCGAGAACGCCGAGATCGTTAAGAGATAGCAAAGAAGTAATTCAAGCAAGGCGCGCAAGATCGACCATGAGCCGAATTGCGCGCCGTTTACGTGCGTAGATATGGTCCTGCCACGTCCATCAGCCACCGCGACACAGGGGCGTGGCATCATAATGCCCGCGATCTCAGCACGATCACTTCCTGTAGCATCCGCAAGCTGTCACGGAAGAAATGGACCTTGCTGCCTGCGGAATGATTCCAGCGCACCGGAATTTCGCGGATATGCAATCCGGCGCGATGCGCGAGATAAAGCAGCTCAACGTCAAAGGCGAAACCATCGATGCGAGCGGCTTCGAAAATTGGGCGGCAGACGTCCATCCGAAATGCTTTGAAACCACATTGCGTGTCCCAAAACGGAAGACCGGTGGCGAGGCGCACGAGCAGATTGAAAACACGGCCGGCCTGTTCTCGCCGCCACGGTTGATGATGGCCGATCAAGCGGCGGTCGATGCGACGCGCGAGCCAAACGCGATGTCGATCTCGCCGTTGGCAATCGGCTCGATTACCTTCGGCGTCTCGCTCCAAAGGCGTCGAAAGATCGGCATCGAAGAAAAGAGCGATCGGTTTTTGCGCCGCCAAGTAATCCCGAACGCACGGCGGCGCCTTTGCCGCGATTTGGAAAATTCTCGAGCAAACGCGTGTTCAATCTTTGCCGTCTCTAAGACTTCCCGTGCGATTGGCGACGTTGCGCTCAGTCGATCCATCATTCACGACGATCAATTCGCTCTCGGGGCTGACGTTCGTGAAGATAATCCAGGCGTCAGGCGCAACGTTTCACCGATGCGCGATGCCTCGTTGAAAGCAGGAATGACAGCAGAAAACGCGGGCAACACAGTCATGAAATTGTAGAAGGGCTCGCTGCAGCAAACGCCTTTCGACCAGAACGACGGCTACTTGTAAATCTCCACCACGAATTTGCCGTTCGGATCGACATATCCTCGGTACATTCCAGCGGTGTTAAACGGCAAGACGATGTTGCCCTGGCGGTCGATCGCGATCAAACCCCGGTGCCGCCGAGCTTGGCCACTTTATCCAGAACGGCCTGCGCAGCCTCCTTGAGTGACATTCCGCGATATTCCATCAGGGCCGAAATATCGTGTCCGACGGTTGCGCGAATAAAATACTCTCCATCACCCGTAGCGGAGACAGCACATGTTGCGTTGTTCGCGTAGGTGCCCGCCCCGATGACCGGTGAATCGCCCACTCGCCCGGCGCGCTTGTTGGTTGTTCCGCCGGTCGAAGTGGCCGCGGCGAGATTGCCGTTTTTATCGAGTGCGCACTGCACCGACAGTGCCATGTCGATCTTGTTCGGAGATGATAAATTTCTTACCGCCCGATCCGCCGTTTTTCTCTGCCGCTTTCACCTTTTCCAAAGCATCCCAACGTTCCTTTGTATAAAAATATTTTTGCTCGACAAAAACCGCCCCGTTCTCCTTCGCAAACGCCTTCCGCACCTTTGCCGGCCATCATCACGTGTCCGGATTTTTCCATAACCAATCGGGCCAGGCTCACCGGATTTTTGATGTGCTCCAAACACGCAACCGCACCGGCCCTGAGCGTTTTGCCGTCCATAACAGCAGCATCGAGTTCATTTGTTCCAATATTTGTAAAGACGGACCCGCGACCTGCGTTGAAATTCGGATCGTCCTCGAACACGCGCACGGCGGCCTCCGTCGCGTCGAGGCTCGACCCGCCGCGCTTGAGAATTTCATAACCCGCCGAGAGCCCGCGCTCGATTCCCGCACGATATTGGCGCTCACGTTCAGGCGTCATTTTGCTGCGCTCGATCGTTCCAGCGCCACCGTGTGTCACGAGCCCGAAATCTTCGTTTGCATGTTTGGCAGATCGTCTGGTCGTCCTTCGCCCGGACTGTTCGCGCGACCCGCTTGCTCCTGAGCGAGCGCCGGCGCCCTCGGCACTAAATAGCACGACTGCAAAGAAGCAATTCGCCGCGCGAGACAATTTCACATTATGCTGGACCAAGTTTGAGACAGACACGGATCCTAACGCCCCGGAGGGCTTTGTGTCGAGAGGGTAAAGGCATTAAACTGCCAGATGATTAAGTGACGTTTTTTGCGTTAGCCGCACTGCTTTGGTGCTAAACGCTTCAACTTTCTACTTTTCCACACGATAAGCTGGGGCAACTTCTCGTCGAAATGGCCAATAACCAACGAAACTCTGCACCTGGCGAAACAATTCCGACGAATCCGATTGTGGTTGTTCAAGACATCGGTCAGCTGAGTCGCAATTTCCTGCGCGAAGTCGGGAGCATGTTCTGGTTCATTGCTCACACCTTCGAAGAAACAATTGAGCGCCTTCGTCGTGGCCGCGATGCCCGTTTCGTGCAGCGAGCTTTTTTCGCCACACCGAACGCGCTGGTGTCGATTCCGTGCCGCTGGTCGGGCTGGTCTCATTCTTTCTCGGCTTGACGATGGCTTTGTTGACTGGCTATCAGCTCCAGCGATTCCGGAACCGAGCGCCTTATTCCCGGTTTAGTCGCGATCGGTTTCACGCGGGAACTTGGCCCCTTGCTTACTGGTATCATGCTGGCCGCGCGAGTCGGCGCAGCTTTCACCGCCGAGCTCGGGCACGATGCAGGTCTCCGAAGAGGTCGAGGCGATTGAGGCCATGGGAATCGGGCCACTGCGGTTTCTTGTCGCGCCAAGAATGCTGGCATTGCTTTTCCTGATGCCATGTCTCTCCACCGGTCTCCAATATGTCAGCAATTTTCGCCAGCAGCCTGATTTCGCGCGCTTATTTCAGTATCGCTTTTCCCTATTTCCTTGATCTCGTTAAAGACTCGTTACTTATCCGTGATATCATCACCGGCGTGCTCAAAAGTTTAATGTTCGGGCTGCTCATCAGCGCAATCGCGTGCTATCGAGGATTGACGCGTGAAAGGCGGCGCGGCTGGCGTCGGCACCTGCCACAACTTCGAGCGTCGTCACTGCGATCACCACCGTGATCGGCGTCGATACTCTCTACAACATTATTTACACCACCTTTTTCCCCACGTGAAAGCGAACTCCTCTCGCATGGTCGAGCTGCGCGACGTGCGCAAACAATTCGAGGAAACAGCAAGGTGCTCGATGGCATGTCACTCGAGGTTGAACGCTGTGATCGGCTCGTCATCATGGGTCAGAGCGGTAGTGGCAAGAGCACGATCCTGCGCCTTATTCTGGGAATCCTGCAGCCCGAGGCCGGCTCGGTTTTTTTAAGCACTTTGAAATCACTCGGCTGCATCGGCGCAAGCTACAGCGCGTTCGGCAGCATATTGGTATGGTTTACCAGTATTCGGCGCTGCTAAGCTCACGGAACGTGCGCGATAACGTCGCGCTGCCGCTGGAAGAACTGACCGACAAATCGCGCAGGAGATCGACGACATTGTCGATGAAAAACTCGACCTCGTCGGGATGAAAGAAGCGAAAAGAGTTAACGCCTGCCGAATTAAGCGGCGGAATGCGAAAACGGGTGAGCCTGGCCCGGGCTTTGGTGATGGAGCCGGAACTTATTCTCTTCGACGAGCCTTCGGCCGGGCTTGATCCGGTCATTAGTTCGGTTATTGACGAACTGATCATCAACCTCACAGAAAAATCGAAGGTGACATCAATCATTGTCACGCACGATATGGAGCAGCGCCTTTCGCATTGGCACGCGAATGGCTATGCTCTACGAGGGCAAAATTATTGAGGATGCAAAACCCGAGCAATTCAAGCAGTCAAAAAATCCGGTGGTCGCTCAATTCTTGAGCGGAAGCACTGAAGGCCCCATTCTGGAAGGAAGCCAAGATGCAATTACAAAGAAATGAAATCATGACCGGCGTGCTGGTCGTCGGCACGGTGGCGGTTTTGGCTTTTGTCCTCATTCTCCTGGGCGCGCCCAGGCCTGTTTCGCCCGCTTGTGACCTACAAGGTGTATTTCGATAACGCCTCCGGAATTAAAATTGGCGCGCCAGTTATGTTAGCCGGCAGAAAAATTGGACAGGTCCAGAAATTGTTTTCGCCAGTCTCACCTGAGGAAGACCGGCGCGCGCAAGGGATTGCCGCTGCATTGCATCCGCCCCAGCCAGAAGCCACGCCCACGCCTTCGCCGGGGAAACCGATGTATGAGGTGCGGGTTGATGTTCAGGTGGACAAGAATGCCAAAGTTTACCGCGATGCGCGCACACGGCTGATTCAGCTGGGCCTCCTGGGTGATATGGCAATTGACATCACTGAGGGAACGGAAAGCTCGGGACGCGCCAAAGATGGCGAAATGTTCGCCGGCGAACGCGTTCCCGATTTCTCGGAGGCTGCAGCCAAATTGTTGGAAGTGATCAAACCGGTAGCATCAGAAGCTTCTTCGACCCTGAAGGATCTCCAGACTACATCTCAAAATCTTAGCCGGCTCACCGATGAAAATTCAGAGCTGAATCTCGCGCTTGGTGAGTTTAAAACATTTGGCGAGCACCTTGTCGATCTCAGCGCGCCGGATGGCGCCCTCTCGCAGTCGCTTAACAACATCGAGAAAATCAGCACCGAACTCACAGCCAACAACAATATCGGCGTCTCACTCCAGAACTTTCGCGATTCTTCCGAGCGATTGAAAGCCACCATGAACGATCTCGGTCCCGCCGGACGCAACATCAAAGATTTCAGCGAAACGGTGAAAACCCAGCCGTGGCGTTTAATCTGGCCGTCAACAAAAAATATCCCGAAGAGCAACAGCAAACCGGCGTCGGCGCCGAGGCAAACAATCAGCGTCCGCAAAAGCACAAAGGCCAAGCCAAGTCCCACGGCCGACGCGGCGCAGCGCTTCCCGCGAATAGATAATTGCTGATTGTCAGGCAGCTTTTTTGGAAGCCGGCTTCCAAAATTTTAGGATCGCCGCTTCTCCCGAAGCGAAGATCGATAGTTTCTTTTTCGAGCTCTTCCCCGGTTCTCTGTTTCAAACCCTCGATTAAATTTCCGTCTAGATAAGCTTCGAGCACGGCGGGATGGATGTAACACTTCCGGCAAATCGCCGGCGTGTTGCGCAGAATTTTTGCGACCGCGCTGATCGCGTTCTTGATGTTGGCTTTCGCTTCGCTTCTTCGTTTCGAAATCGCCGGCGGCAGTTAATGCGATTGTGGCCAGAACAGTTCCAGCCCATGTCCGGAAATCTTTGGCCGTAAAATCCTCACCGGTGATTTCGCGTAGATAATCGTTCACATCTTGTGAAGTGATATCGCGAAACGTCCTCGTTCTCGTCGATGCATTGAAACAATTCCTGCCCCGGCAAATCCTGCAGTTTCAGAGATGATCTTCGCGATACGCCGGTCGGTTATATCCACATCGTGTTTGATGCCGCTCTTTCCGCGAAAACGGAATCGCATCTTCGATCCCTTCACGTCCACATGTCGATCTTGCATGGTCGTCAGACCGAACGATTTGTTTTCGCGAGCGTATTCTTCGTTGCCCACGCGGATGAAGCTCAGCTCGAGCAAACTGAACGATCGCCGCCAGCACTTTGTTCCGAGGCAGTCCGGGCAAGGAGAGATCTTTGCTCACACTTCGGCGGATTTTCGGCAGCGTTTTCCCAAACGAAACAATTCGTTCGTATTTGTTTTCATCGCGCATTTCGCGCCAACGCTCGTGATAAATGTTACTGTTTGCGCTTTCGTGCATCGCGCCCAGTCGCCTGGATGTGGCCGTTTGCTGACGGGGAAATCCAAACGTCTGTCCATGCTGGCGGAATGGCGAGCCGCTTGATTCGCAAAAGCCGTTGCTCATCGCGGACTGCTTTGCCCTCCGTATCGAGATACTCGAAGTCGTCGCTCTCAGCACTCGCGTGTAACCCGGCTGATTCTCGCTGACGTAGCGCAATCCAGCTTCCTCAGCAGCCTCGATTGGATCGGTCCCATTCTTAGATCGACAATCTTTCTCTTTCTCTTTGTGAACGTTCTTTGCCGAGGCGTTCATGTAATTGAATTCGCAGTCGAAACTGTAGCGGCGGTCTGTGACCGTCGATTGAATTAATGCGAGTCCGAATGCCTTCGGGGTCGCAACAGATCAAGCGCCCGTAGCTTTTCGTGAACTTCTTTTTCGACTCCGACTCAGATTCGGTCGAACTAACCTGGCGCTGATGGCTCAGGCTTAGCTCGGCGATGTTTGTTCCGCAGGCTTGGGTGGCGCTGCAGCCTTGCTCCGGCTGCCAGCTTCAGGACTGCCTCTGGGCGCTTCCTGCGCGGCAACTTCGACATACGCCATCTGCAAATTGGAAAGCGCGTTGCGCAGCACCGTGGTCTCTTCGTTCGTCAGATTTCCGCGCGTTTTTCCTGAATCATGGCCAGCTGATCGATGAACATCTTCGCCAGCTCCAGGTTCACTTCGCCTTCGCCGGTTTTTGGATTTGGAATCTGCCCGAGAAACAGGCGCGGCATTTTGTGCGTGCATCATCACAAATTCGATGAAGCGCTGCGAAAGCTCGCCGCTCTGGGTGCTGGTCTGGACTTCAGCCATGGCTCACTTCTGTTTCGCGGCTGCGGAACCATCTGGCGGTCGCACCGTTGCAAGAACGTAAGGTTGATCGCGAAAATATTTCGCAGCCACGCGCTTAATATCGTCGAGCGTCACCGCATTCGACGTCGTGCTCGAGGCGATTTGTAATAATCGAAGCCAAGCCCGTAGAGCTCGTCCAGCGCGCACTGATAACCGAAAGCAATCGTTGCTTTGATTCGCGATCTCCTGCTGTCCGATCAATTTCTTTTTCGCGCGCGCCAATTCTTCACTCGCTGTAAGACCGTCGGTCGGCGAGTTTGCTGATTTCATCGAGCAACGCCGTTTTCACCGGCTCGATCTTTTGCGGATCGGTGCCGAGATAAAACGCGAAAAGTCCCGGCACCAGCCCCTCCATCTGGCTCGCGCCGACGTAATAGGCCAGCCCCATTTGCTCGCGAATACGAACGAAAAAGCGCGAGCCAAGATCGCTGCTCTCGCCTCATCGATTAATTCCAGCGCGTATCGGTCGGGACTGACAGACATCTGCGCCGCGATATCCAACCATGATCACGCCTTGCGCTTTGTCCTTGTCGGCTTTCGACAGTCTCCGGCTTGCTCAGCGGCGCGGCTGGATGCGCATCCGGTCAAGGCAAGCGCGCCGGGTTTCATTCCGCCAAGCGCTTGCTCGAAAAGCTGTTTCACTTCCGCCGCCTTCACATCGCCAAAGACGAAAATGACGCCGTTTTTCGCGACAACATAACGATCTGCGAAATTCGAGCAGATCTTTTTGAGTCAGCCGCTGCACCGACTCGACCGAACCGTTTGCCCGCAGCGCGTAAGGATGCTGCGTGAAAAGCGCCTGCCGCAAGATGTTGCGCGCAACCGTCGTCAACTGCTCTTCCTCCTGTTTGATCGCGGCGATCTGGATTTCTTTTTCGCGCGCGATCGCTTTTTCCGGCATGGTCGCGTTGAGCAACACATCCGAGAGCAACTCGACGCCCAGTTTCACATCGGGCTTGGTGACATCGACGCGAAACGTTGAAGCTATTGTTGCCGGCGTCGCTCGAAATCGAGCCACCGACTGCTTCGATCTGGTTTGCAATCTGTTCCGCGGTGCGCGTTTTGGTTCCTTTCAGCAGCACCTTCGCCATCAAGCGCGTGATGCCGTTTGTCTGCGGCGTTTCGGCGAGAAGGCCGCTGCGAAAAACGGCGCCCATCGCAACCAGCGGCAGCCGCGCATCTTCGCGCACCAGAAGCCGCAATCCATTCGATAGCTCGAATTTCTGAATCTCGCCTGCGCTGCAATCGGCTTCGCCGCCTCGGCTTTTGGCGAGCAGCGAACCTTTCGGATTCAACGAGATGACCGTCAGATTGCTCGTTCGTCAGGTAATGCGCAGCGACTCGCTTAATGTCATCGAGCGTCACCTTCTGGACGGCATCGAGATAATCCCGGCTGAAATTGAGATTGCGCGTGAGCAACCAGTTCGAGCCGATATCGGAAGCCTGGCCGCGCATCGTAGTGAGCGCGCCGAGATGATGACTGAGCGATATTTTCTTGCCTTCGCCAACTCCTCCGCCGTGACGCCGGCCTGTTTCACTTCATCGACAATGCGCAAGACCAACTGCTCGGCTGCTTCGCGTTTCTTTGGATCGAGAGTGGCATCGATGCCAAACAAACCTGGATCGCCCGGCGTGTAGGAGAATGCCGATATGCGGTAAGCCAGACCAGCTTCCTCGCGCACGCGCCGGTATAAGCGCGAGCTGCGCCCGTCGCCGAGAATGGTCGAGAGAAGATCGAGCGCGGGAACATCGGGATTCGTGACCTCCGGAATGTGCCAGGCGAGCGAGAGATGGGTCAGTTCCGTGGGAAATTCCTGATGCACTTCGCGTCGGCCAAGCTGCGGCGGTTCCGCAGGAATGAATACCGGCTTGAGCGATTTCTCCGGATACGCCTTGAACAGGTCGGTGAGCTGTTGACGCACTTTCTCTGCATCGACATCTCCCACCACGACGAACGTCAGATTGTTCGGAACGTAGCGCGTTTTGTAATACTGCATCACCTGCTCTTGCGTGAGCTGGTTGTAAATTTCGATGTCGCCGATCACCGGAAAGCGATACGGATGTCGCTGATAAGCGGTGGCAAAAGAAGCAGCCCGGCCATGCGATCGGGATCATCCAAGCCCATGGCGAATTCGCGCCGGATCACTTCCTGTTCTTTCTGAGTATTCCTCCGGCGGCAGAGTCGAATTCATCATCGCATCGGCCAAAACGTCGAGCGCGGTGGCGACGCCATCCTTCGGCACGTCGATCCAGAAAACGGTGCGATCGAAAGACGTGTAAGCGTTGATGTAACCGCCGACGTCCTGGATCTTTTGCGCGATCACGATTGGTCGATCGCGTCTTCGTGCCCTTGAAGAGCATGTGCTCGAGAATGTGAGACAAGCCGGCGCCGAGATGTTGGTCCTCGTCGATGCTGCCCGTGGCGCACCACGCCTGCACACTTGCCACCGGCGCGCTGTGATCTTCCTGCACGATGATCGTGAGGCCGTTTGGCAGAACCCACTTTTGCGCGGTGCTTGGCGGAAATGTGATCGCCGTCGAATCGTTGGTCGGTGCCGGCTTTCAAATTGGCAGAACTAAACATACTCGCGACGAAAAGCGCCAGACCCGGCGCGAATCGCATCATACAGGATTTTGGCGCTGGCAATTCCGGCCGGCGGTTTCGCAGACCGCTGGTTTCGCCGGCGCGAACGGCTTCACAAAAGCCTCTTCAAAATCATAAACGTTCTTGAAATCCTCCATCGAATCTTCCTCGGTCTTCCCGAAAATTCCCGGCTTCGATCAGGTTAAAAACCATGTGCCCGATATCTTCGCAGCAGTGAATTCCCCAGTGTCGGAAAATACCGTTATCACCATCGGCCCGAATTCCTTGAGGGCATATTGCCGCACGCCCTCGAGCAATTCCGGTCCAGCTCACATGACGCACCGTGCGCTCCTTTGATTTTCTTCTGCTGCTTTGTCGTGAAATCGAGCGCGTCGCGCAGAAAGACATACGCGTCCCGCTGATAACGCGGGTCGCTCGCGACAATCGAATCAAGAGCTTCGGCAAATCCAATTTTTGCATGAGAATGAAAAAGGCGCGGTTTGGTCGCGCTGCCTATCATAATCAGCAACCGTTGCGATGAGCAACTGCCGGCAAGATCGACAGTGCTATTTATCGAAGCACACGGCGAACTCGCCGCTGCCGGGCTCGCGAAAGTGAAAGCACCGGCCGCCGGGGAAATTCAAAATCCGGCCGTGATTTCTCCGCGACCAGCCAACAGAGCGCGGGAGAAAAGCGTTTCGCTCTCGAGCAAGATTGCGAGAGGGATCTCGATGTCATCGATCGTGTTGCTGAGTGATTCGTGCTTACGACTAGTCGTCGAATTGTTCCGCGACCGAATCGAGATAAACCGAAAGCGCATCGCGCCGCCGCGGAGCAGGTATCTGCGACTCACTCACTGGCTCTGAGGTAATCGGCGAACTACCCGCTGCCACTCTTTGATTGAGTCGCTTCGAACCAGTTCATGTAATCATCGATGTCGCTCATGCGTGCCGCGAGTTCGTCGCGCGTCGCCTGCACACGCACGAGACGCTTAGCGACTTCCTTCTTTTACCACGCGCGAGCAGCGCGGCGATTTGCTGATATTCCCGGGCAATCGGACGCATGAGTGGATTCGCCCGGATTGTGAACAAGAGCTAACTTTTCGCTCAATTGACTGAGCGCCATTTTCTCCGCCGCGGAAGGCTTTCTCTGGGCGAAGTTCGCTGAGTTCTACTTGCTTGGATGAGTTTCCGGCATCTGGAATCTTTAACGCGCAGCAATTCGTCAAGCCGTTGCTCGCTTTCGGCGAAGGTGAGCAACTGGTAACTTTGCGCGCCGCCTAGTCGCGCCACGGCCGATTGCCAGGTTTTTTCCACGTCGTGGCCAAGGGATGGAAACTGCGCCTTCAGATCGGCGAGCGGGTCGTTTGAGGCATGCGATAAATTATCGATGATCGCGCCAGTCGCGAACGCCCGTCCGTTCCGTTCGACAAGCAGTTCCACGAGCGAGAGCGAATAAGCGCGATAAAGCAGGCGACCGGGTGAATCGAGAAGCGCCGGGCGTTGCCGAAGAAATTCTTCCAGCGACATCTGTTTGTCCGACACCGAAAGCGCTTCCACAGCGGCCCACGATCGCGCCCCGGCGTGATCGCAAGCACGCCATCCAGTAACCAATCCGGTGGCTCGACGAAGGCAGTGCCAGGAGCGACGTCCGGTTCGCTTCGGTAAATCATTTCCAACAGAATCGCGCGCAGCAGCTCACGCTCGACCAACGCGGCGTCGACACTTTCGCCGATGGTCAGATCGAGCTGGAGCTTCAGACCAAATCCAGTCTGGCTAAAACGCAACGCGGCCGGTGGAATTTCCGGCAGATTTGCCTGCTCTGGCTGCAAATTGACGACGATCGGCGTTTTCCACCTGTCGGGCTGTCGTAACAGCGCGAGCAAATTGGCCTTAGTCTGCTCTGCAAGCTCAGAGACCGCGCCGCGCAGCGCCGCACTCGAGGCGTAAATGATGAATTGCCGTGAGGGACTCACGCTGCGTGCCGGTGGCGCCGCGCGGAGCTGATTGGAAGATGAAGACCGGCAATATCAACATGAAGATCGCGCGACAGATAGTCTTCATCGGTGCGGTGGCGGATAATAATGGAGGCGAGGTGGACCGGCGAGCACGAACTGGCAGCGAATTTTTTCCTGGGCGCGGAAAATACCGAGACTTTGCCCAATTTGCGGTGTCTAATGAATAGGCACCCAAATACTATATGAATGACAAAACTCTATACTTTTCTTAAGTTGCTTCGCCGCGGTTACGTTGACTACATCCGCAGTAAGCGCCGCTCCGCGCGCGGCGGCCACGGTGGCGGGCATTTCGCTTCGATGCCAGCGCGTGGCGGGCACACGTTTACTCGCGGCGGAATGGGCACATGGAGTGGCCAGCGCTGGAACGGCGGCAATTGGAGTGGCCGCAATTGGAACGGCGGCAATTGGAGTGGGCAGCGCTGGAACGGCGGCAATTGAGCGGTCGCAACTGGACGGCAATTGGCGTCATCATCATCATCAATAATAATGACGTCATCTTCATCGGCAGCTTCGGCTTTCCGTGCTGGGGCTGGGGGCTGGGGATATCCTTACGGCTACGGCTATGGCTACCCGTACGGACTACGGCTATGGTTACGGAGTACCCGGATACGGATACGGCATACGGTTACGGTTACGGCAATGGTATGGCTACGGCGACAGTCGGCTACGGCGATCAATGGTACGGTTACAGCAATCGGTTACCGCGGATCGGTCCACGGTCGCGCAGGTGCAGCGCCGGCTGGCTCGGGCGGGCTACTATCGCGGCGCGATTGATGGAATCATGGGACCACAGACGCGACGCGCGATTCGAGCCTACGAGCGCAGCCAGGATCAGCGCGTTACGGCATGACTGATCGATACTGAGCTTCCAGTGACAACCGGCCTCGGTTTATCACGGCGTTCGATTGTCGATCTTTCGGTTGGTTGACCGGCGGACTCGCAGGGTGTAAAGGGCGAGCCGCCGGTTGTCCCTATTACGGCGGCGTCATCAAGCTAAAAGAATAGCAGGATCGCTTCTGAACCTATTCGAGCTCATCCGCTCGGTTCTTTCGGCGTCTTTTTCTCAGGTGCCTTTGCCGATGTTGCCGTGCCACAGCGCTTGCGCGCCGGTTTCTTTCGGCGCGGTTGATTTTTCCGCAGCCGTCGGCGTGGAGGGCGCTTCTTGTTTGGCTGCCTCTTTATACGAGTCGCTTCGATAATCTGTGATGTAAAAGCCGGAACCCTTGAAGATAAGACCTGCGCCCAGTGCCGAGCAGACGCTTCACCTTTCCATGGCCCCATTTCGGCAATCGGCAAAGGTTCTTTGGGCACTCGCGAAATGGCTCATCGCGCATTGACTGAAACGCTTCGAAATTCTGGCCGCACTTTTGACAAGAATATTCGTAGGTGGGCATGATATGTCGGACTCGACTTCGGCGGACGACGGTCGGAAGTCTGCATTAAACCACGCACAATTCAAGCCGTCGCCAGCGTCATGCCAGATCGAGCTTTTTACTTAGATTTCTTAAGTCGCCGAAGCGGCGGCTGCGCGCCTTGACATTTTGTCATTGCTTGCGCATTAAAAGTCCGTCCAAAATTCTTATGCTTCGTTCATTTTATCACACTTTGATAGGCGGCATTTTCCATCGCTCTTCTTCTCTTTGCGGCTGGTTGCGGCGAAGATCCCCGTTTCTCAGCCCAGACCCAATATCTCGGAGGCGCTTACGGCAACGCTCCCGCCGGTCCGCCCGCAGGACTCTGTCTCATACTGGGATGGAGATCAGCGCTAAGGAAAACCCTCCATCACGATCAGTCTCCGAGAGCAGCGCGCCTATTTTTACAAGAGCGGTGTGCTCGTCGGTGTCTCGCAACTTTCAACCGGCCGCGAAGGGCTAAACACGCCATACGGTCACTTCTCGATCATTCAGAAGGACGTTAATCACGTTTCCAGTTTATTCGGCGACTACGTCGATTCGGCGGGAACGGTGGTCGTGCCCAATGTCGATGTGACTAAGGATCCGAAACCGCCGGGCGCCCACTTTCAGGGCACGCCGATGCCTTACTTTATGCGCATCGTTTCCGGGACAGGATTGCACGCAGGTTATTTGCCCGGTTATCCCGCGTCGCACGGCTGCATCCGAATGCCTGAATTCATGGCCGAAAACTTTTTCAAATCGGTCTCACTCGGGACGCCAGTCACGATCACGAATTAGATTCCTCGGGAAGCATCAGCATCTGGGCTTGCAGAAAATTGGCGGCGGCGGCATTCTCATCATTCCGCCGGTCGAAATATGATCATCATCACGCAACCGAACGCCACTGACGAACAGATCAATCGGATCGTCACGCGTGTCCGCGAATTCGGGCTTGATGCGCAAATCAGCCGCGGCGCATCGCGAGTGATCATCGGTGTGATTGGGCCCGAGGCGCTCCTTCGCGAAAAACCGCTCGCCGCCATGGCCTGGCGTGGAAGCGATCGTGCCGGTGCTGAAAGCCGTACAAGCTTCGCTTCGCGCGAATCCCGCGGAGCCTCGTCAGTAGCGATCGGTGGCGTGCCAGTGGGCGGAAACGAAGACGTCGTTCTGATTTCTGGTCCATGTTCGGTCGAAAGCAGAGAGCAGATTTTCTCAATCGCAAAGATTGTCAAAAAATCGGGCGCAAGAATCTTGCGCGGCGGCGCGTTCAAACCGCGCACTTCACCGTACAGCTTTCAGGGGTTGCGCGAAGACGGGCTTCGGTTTCTCGCTGAAGCGCGCGCGGAAACGGGCTCTGCCCGTGATCACCGAAATTATGGACCCACGCGATCTGTCCGTGATCGAAAAATACGCGGACTGTCTTCAGGTGGGCACGCGCAACATGCAGAACTTCTCTCTCTTGAAGGAAGTGGGCCGCAGCAGATTGCCGGTCCTGCTCAAGCGCGGATTCAGCGCCACAATCAATGACCTGATCATGAGCGCGGAATACATCCTGAGCGAGGGCAACATGAACGTGGTTCTCTGCGAGCGCGGCATTCGCACGTTTGAGACCGCGACACGTTACACGCTCGATCTGAGCGCAGTTCCGCTCTTGAAATCCAAAACCCATCTGCCGGTAATTGTCGATCCAACGCACGCGATCGGACTGCGCGAATTTGTTCCGCAGATGTCCCTCGCCGCCCTCGCCGCCGGCGCCGACGCACTCATGATCGAAGTCCACGATTCTCCTGAGCTGGCCAAGAGCGATGGCGATCAGGCGCTCACGCCGGAAATTTTCGCCGACCTTGTCCCGCGCCTCCGCGCGGTGGCCGCAGCCATTGGCGCGCAAAGCTTGCTGCACTAAGCTCGGCTCAAACGTTGCTCCAGCAAGCAATCTTACAGAACGCGGTTCCAGCTCTGCGATAATTCGGCGAGAGCTAACCGGTGCAGAAATCGGGACGCACAGAGCTTCTAGAAATCGTCGCGAAGAGCGAGCCAATCGCGCGCAAACTTCGAGAAATCGAGAGAGCGCAATGGCCGGTGCAGTTCTCGCACGTGATCGAGCCGGCGCAGGCATTTCTAGTCGCCACTATCGCGTCCAAGATCGAACAACACGATTTGGGTCCTTTGTCCCAGCGTCCATTCCCAGGAATTGCTCTATGAAAGTTTGCTCAACTGGCAGCCGAACGCGCTCTTTCTGCCGGAAGCGGAATTCGCTGCGGTCGAAAATATTTTGCCCGACCCGGAAATCGCAGCGGAACGGCTCGCGTTGCTCACGCAAGCTTGAGCGCGAGTCAGGCGCCGCGGCTGATCGTCGCAACGCGCGCCAGTCTCGATCAAGCTGCCCCGAGACGCGGCGCTCTCCAAACCGCTCTCATTCAGCTTCGACGCGGGACGAACGAGAAGATGGAACGCATCCTCGAACAGCTCGCCGGCGCCGGTTATGAACGCGTAGCCCAAGTCACCACGCGCGGACAATTCGCCGTCCGCGGCGGAATTGTCGATCTTTATTCGTGGCAAGCGCCGCTACCGGTGCGCTTGGAATTTTTGGCGACCAAATCGAATCGTTGCGCGAGTTCGATATCGACAGTCAGACTTCGGTGCGCGATCTGAGATCCGCCGATATTCTGCTCGGAGCGGCAGACGATCAAGGCGGCCACCGTCCGCGATTACATCGCACCGCGATCATCTCACGATCGACATCGAACCGGACAGAACGTTCCAGCGCGAACATTCAAATCAGCGAAGGCTGGATTGAGCTGGGTCCGGAAGATTTCAGCGGCGCGTTTCAGGATTGCGAAATCGGCGAGTTCGCGATCGGCGATCTCATGCTGCATGGAAGCAAAACGCGCACAGTTTGCCGCGCGCTTAAAGGAATGGCGCACGAACAAGGCGAAGATCGTCATCTATTTTCAGACCGAGGGCGAGATCGAGCGCTTTCGCGAGATCATCGGACGAGAAGGATGCGCTTGACGATGTCGATCTTGTTGAAGGGACTCTCGCCCGCGGATTTTGTTTTCCGGCGGCCAATCTCGTCGTGCTTTCGGCCGCGGAATTATTCGGACGATTCGCCGCACATCGGCCGCCGGCGGCTGCGACGCGCAGAACGCCATCGCGCACCAGATCGATTTCAGTGAGCTGACCGAAGGCGATTTTGTCGTGCATCTCGAGCATGGCATCGGACGATTCTTGGGGCTGCAAAGTTGAGGGCAGCGGCCGCCGTCGCGTGAAACCGGCGAGCGTGCAGCGTACAACGGCTCAGAAGTCTCGCGCTCGAGTTCGCTGATGAAGCGAAGCTTTATGTCCCGCTCGAGCAAGCCTATCTCGTGTCCCGCTATGTCGGCGTCGGAAAAAATCGCCGCCGCTCAGCTCGCTTGGCGACGCGCAAGTGGACGCGCGCCAAGAAAAACGCCGCAGCATCCATCTTCGATTATGCCGGCAAAATGCTCGCGCTTCAGGCCGAGCGCGCAGACCCATGCCGGCCACGCATTTGCTCCCGACACGCAAATGGCAAGGCGGAATTCGAACATTCGTTTCCGTTTCGCGAAACGCCTGATCAATTGAAGGCGATCATCGACACGAAGATCGACATGGAGCAGCTCGCAGCCGATGGACCGCTTGATTTGCGGCGATGTCGGCTTCGGCAAGACCGAGGTCGCGATTCGCGCCGCGTTCAAAGCGGTCATGGACGGCAAACAGGTCGCGGTCCTCGCGCCGACGACCGTTCTCGCCCAACAACATTTCGAGGTCTTTCGACAGCGCATGCTCGATTATCCGGTGCGCATCGAAATGCTCAGCCGTTTCCGCTCACAATCGGAACAGAAGAAAGTCTTGCAACTGCTGCGCGAAGGCGGCGTCGATATTGTCATCGGCACGCACCGGCTCATCTCCGGCGACGTCGTTTTCAAAGATCTCGGCCTGGTCGTCATCGACGAAGAGCAGCGCTTCGGCGTTTTGCACAAAGAAAAATTCAAAGAGCTTTTCAAACTCGTCGATGTCCTGACGCTTTCCGCCACGCCGATCCCGCGCACGCTCTACCTTTCGCTCGTCGGCGTGAAAGACATGTCCACGATTGAGACCCCGCCACTGAATCGCTTGCCGGTGGAAACGGTGGTGTCCGGCTACGATGAGCGGCTCATTCGCGACGCGATCAATCGCGAACTCGAGCGGCAGGGTCAGATTTTCTTTTTGCACAACCGCGTGCACACGATCGAGCGCGCGCGCGATCGTATTGTCGATCTTTGTCCGCGAGCGCAAGGTTGAGATCGGCCATGGCCAGATGGATTCGGACGAACTCGAAGCCGTCATGGCGCGATTCGTCAGCGGGAAAAGTCGACGTCCTCGTTTGCACGACGATTATCGAAAGCGGGCTCGATATTCCGAACGCGAACACCATCATCATCGATCGTGCGGACAGATTCGGTCTCGCCGATCTCTATCAACTGCGCGGGCGCGTCGGCCGGGCCGAGCACAAAGCTTACGCCTATCTCCTTCTTCCGCGCGAGATGATGACAATTGGCGCCGCGCGCAAACGGATCAGCGCGATCAAACAATACAGCTCGCTGGGCGCGGGTTTTCGCATCGCCATGCGCGACCTGGAGATTCGGGGCGCGGGCAGCATTCTCGGCACCGCGCAAAGCGGCCACATCATGGCGGTCGGTTTCGATTTATACTGCCAGTTGCTCAAGCAGGCGGTTGCGCAGCTCAAGGGTGAAAAACTGCGGTTCCGGCTCGATGTCGATCTCCGGCTCGATTTCGTCGCTACGAATGAAGCGGAATTCGCTCATCTCGGACCTGCAGGCGCGCGTGGCCGCCTTTGTCCCGACCAGCTTTATCGGCGACGCGACGTCTGCGCATCCGAGCCTATCGCGATATCGCGGAAATCACGACACACGAGCAACTGGAGCGTTTGATGCGCGACTGGCGCGACCGCTTTGGACCATTCCCGCCCGCAGTGGACAATTTGTTCCTTCTCACCGAAATCAAGCTGGCCGCGGCAAAGTCCGGCGTCAGTCGTGTCGAAGTGCGCGAGCGCAAATTGATGCTGACCCGGCGCGGGGATTTTATACTTGTCGCGGGCAAATTCCCCGTTTAGTTGCAGCCGAAATCGAACAGCATCTCAGAGAAATCCTGGAGCTGATCAAGAAACTATGAGGTGCATCATCCGTCCATTTGCTATCGCGTTCGCTGGCGGTGTTTGGGACTTGCGCTGTACCGCCGCTTTGCCGCGCCGCATTTGCCGCCGAGCCCGAAGTCGTTGACGGCATCGCTGCGGTTGTGAATAGCGACGTGATCACATACTCGCAAGTGCGCATGTTGTCCGCGCCGCGGGAGAAGTTGCTGCGCTCGCAATACACCGGCGAGGAGCTCGAAAAACAACTAAAGCAAGTGCGAGAGTTGGCCCTAAAAGACTTGGTTGATCGACGGCTCATCATCCAGGCGTTTAAAAAGAGAGCTATCAAATTCCGGATCATTATTGTGGATCAGCGGATGCACGAGATTATCCAGGAGTCATTCGGTGGCGACCGCAATACGTTTATCAAGACGCTGGAGGCACAGAATTACACGCTGGGCGAGTTCAAAGAAAAGGAGACTGGAAAGAATGATCGTGCAGGCGATGCGCGGTAAGAACGTCAAGAGGAACCTGATCATTTCGCCGCCCAAGAGTAGAAGACTACTACAGGAAACATCGCGACGAATTCACCACCAAGGAGCAGATCAAGTTGCGCATGATCATGATTCCCAGCCATGCCGATACCGGGAATTCCGCGGCACAAAAAGCGATGGCCGAAGAAGTGCTCGGCAAACTGGCCAGCGGCGCCGAGTTCGATCGCATGGCACAGATTTATTCCGAGGACAGCACGCGCGATCTGGGCGGCGATTGGGGCTGGATCGAACGCAAGACACTCGCCGCCCCGCTCGAAAACGTCGCTTTCAACAGTGCCGGTCGGCAGAATTAGCAACATCATCGATTACGCCGGCAATTATTACATCCTCAAAGTCGAGGACAAGCACGGCGGCACGACGCGATCGCTCGCTGAAGCTGCGGCCCGAAATCGAGAAGAAACTGATCCAACTGGAAGCGCAAGGCTTGCAGGAACGCTGGATCGCCAGTTTGCGCGCCAAGGCTTACATCCGGACGTTCTGAAGTTCGCAGTTCGCATGTTCGATTTCCATCGATGCAAGCGCGTATCCGCTTGCTAAGGTCGTGCGCGATTGCATGAAGCCATGTGCGATGCAACCGAGCATCGGCATCACACGCTCGGCGACTGCGCCGGCATCGGACCGGAAGATTGTTCGAGCTCGCGCTGGAAGTCAGGACGTCTGCCCGATCCGCTGCCGAATACAACATCATCGGGAAGTATCCCGATTGCTCGTTAGGCGAACCGACGGTCGAGACCGCCGCGCCGCAGCGGCGGCACTTGAAGAAGCCGTAACGCTGGCGCGCCGCGGCGAACTCGATGCCGTCGTAACGGGTCCGATTCACAAGGCCCGGATGTCCGACAGCTGGCTTTAAGTTTCGCCGGGCAAACGGAATTTTTGCCGATCGCTGCGGCGTGAAAAATTTCGCAATGTGTTTGACCGGCGGAAAAATCGACCGTCGCACTCGTCACGACGCACATTCCGCTGAGCGAAGTCCCAAGCGCGCTCAAGCAATCCGAGATCGTTCGAGTGGGCTTGTTGCTCGCTCGATTTTCTCTGTTACTGCTAGCTCGAGTCGAACTGATCGACCGCGGCCGGACGCGCATCGCCGGTCGCGGGATTAAATCCGCACGCCGGCGAATCAGGCAAAATCGGACGCGAAGAAATCGAAATCATCAGCCCGGCTGATCGCCGAGCTAAATCTGCAATCCGCGATCAAGGCCCGTCCGGCTCGGACCAATCCTGCAATTTTCGAAGGTCCTCTCTCTCCCGACACGGTTTTTCATCGCGCCGCTGAGGGTGAATTCGATGCCGTGCTTTGCATGTATCACGATCAAGGTTTGATCCCGCTGAAACTGCACGCGTTTCACAGCGGCGTGAACGTCACGCTCGGTCTGCCGTTTCCTCGCACCAGCCCCGATCACGGCACGGCGTTCGATATCGCAGGCAAAGGCCTCGCGCGACCCGACAGCATGATCGCCGCAATCACAGCTTGCGGCTGAACTGGCACCTGCCTGCAGTGCGCGGCAAAGAATGAAATTGCACTTGCACTGCGTTCATAATCCTGTACGCGATCCGACCTCGTCGACAGCAAATCGATAAGTAACATTTCGGTCTTTAATCTTGGGCTGCAAAACACGTTTGTTTATCGCTGGAATTATTTTCTGCGCGCGCTCTTCGAGTCTGATTCCGCTGGCCGGCACCGTTTTTCTGTGGGCGCCATCTTCAAGAGCGCGGCGGCGGTCTGCACGGCTACGATTACGGGTCGATGATTTATTATTGTTGCTGACGATTCTGGTGAGCAATCTGGTCACGCCCACGGAAGACGAATGGCAAATCGCCGCCGACATTCGCGAAGGGCAGATCAATTCGTTGCTGACGAAGCCGATGAGTTATCTCGCTTATCGCTTCAGCATTTTCATGAGCGGGCGTCTCGTTTACACCGTTCGTCACGCTTGCCGCCGATCGCGCTGATCTTTATTTATTTCCGGCACTACATCGCGCTGCCTGATCACGCGATGACTTATGTCTTATGCATGCATCTCGATGCTAATGGCGGCGTTCATGCAATTTTCATCACCTACAGTCTGGCCATGATGGCGTTCTGGATCCTCGAAATTTCGACCATCGTTTTCATCGTTTATTCATTCGAATATTTCCTCGGCGGCCAAATGTTTCCGATCGACATCATGCCAAACGCGGTGCAGGCGGTGATGAAATGGTTGCCGTTCTATTACGAGCTGTTTTGCCCGATCGCCATTTTCCTTGAGCGACTGCAAGGCGCGGCGCTCTGCGCAGGCACTGGCAATTCAAACCGGCTGGCTCTTGCTCACCTGGGCCGCCGCGCGCGTAATGTGGAAACGCGGCCTCGGCCATTATCAAGCCGTCGGCGGCTAACGAGAAGAGTCTCCGTCGCTGTTGGCGGGCGCGAGCTTTCGCAACGTCGACAATGTGTTTCATAAATTTAAGATCGTCATCGCGCCGGCCAGCGATTGGTTGCACCTATTCACGTGGATAAAGCTTGCGTATGTGTCATCTCTTTTCCAGTGTGTTTCGAAGATCCGCAGATACGGACTGAGCAGAAACAGACTGGCAATCATCGAAAGGCCGCCGAGAATGAATGAGCCATTGCGCCGCGCTGATGGCCAAAGCCCCGAGCGAGAAGCCGCGGCGACCACGACAATCGGCCAACCACGACAGGGGGTCAGGCCAACTCGTCGCCTCGCCGGAGAGATGTCAACATAGCTCGGGCGGTGGGAGGCGACAATATCAGCTCGATCAGACGGAGAAGTGATCGGGAGATTCCATGGGTCTAACGAGAAGAGATAAGCCACGGCAGGGTGTCGTGGCAAACACGCTGAAGCTTGCATCGGAATGGGGCCGTTGGCTTCATCGATTAGGTTAGATCGTTGGCCGCGCATCACCTCCGGCTTACTATCTGAGTCTGCTAAAATGGCGAGCGGCTTGTGTGGGTGAGGAAACTGGCACTTCACAGTGCGCGTGGCTCTAGCCTCCACGTCTGCCACCACGTCACGCGACGCAATAAGCTGAAAACGGCTCGCTGCCGAGTCGTTGTAGGCGATGACCTGAATAGCCGAGTGCAAGCGGATGGTCACGGAACGAGAGGGTTCGAGGAACGGTTTGTTAGCCCGTGCGTTGATCCGACAATGCTCTCGGGTTCGACGTCGGCGTCGATCGTGTGACGCGAACCTGCGGTCGCCAAACGACCCAAGCCAACGATGTGAGCAGCGCCACCGGCAAGAGCAGAGAATACAGGCCGATCCGGGGAGTTAGCCTTCGTGCGGGTGACGCTCACGATCCTAACAAGGTTTATGCGGAATTTGTCGGCTAATCCACATATGGACTGCGTTTTTGTTAGCACTCCCTGCGACCGAGCTTGGCGCTCCCTGTTTGTCACGGAACGCGGAATTGACATGCCCGCGCTTCTACATCATTTCGCCGTCGTCGGCAATCCGGCGGCTTTCAGGCCTTGAAGCCGCCGGCCATGGAGCGGACGTTTTTGTAGCCCATCTTTTGCAGGCTTTCGGCCGCGAGCGGCAGATCGGCCGCCGCCGCCGCAGTGACAAATGATCAATGTGTTCAGATCGGGAACTTTTTCCTCGATGTCCAACTCGATCGTGCCACGACTCAGATGCGTTGCACATTGGGATATGTTCTTCGTCCCATTCATCTTTTTCCCGGACATCGACAATCACCGCTTCGCCGCTTTGCGATTTCGCTGCCGCATCTTGCGGTGAAATTTCTGTGATGTGCTTTTTCGCGTCCGCGACCAATTTTTCAAAACGAGTGTGTTCTGCCATTTCAAATAGTAATCGATGGACGACCCGGCGGCGCGCGCCCACTTATTCATAGCGCAGCGCTTCGATCGGGTCGAGCCGGGCGGCCTGGCGCGCGGGATAAAATCCGAAAAAGACTCCCACCGCGGCGCTGAACAGAAACGCGATCGGCGATTGAGCTGATCGAGATCAGCGTCGGCCAATGTGCGTAAGCCGACAGAAATCTGCGATGCGCCGATGCCGACAGATGATTCCGATCACGCCGCCGACAGAACTGAGCGTCACGGCTTCGATCAAGAATTGAGTGAGGATGTCGTTGCCGTGCGCGCCGACGGCCATGCGCACGCCGATCTCGCGCGTTCGCTCGGTCACGCTCACGAGCATGATGTTCATGATGCCGATTCCGCCGACCGACGAGCGATACGCCGGCGATTGCGCCCAGCAAAAGCGTCATCACGCGCGAGGTTGCGGTGGCGGCTTCCGCGATTTCCTGCTGATTGCGCACGGTGAAATCGTCGTCGCGGCCAGGCCGAATATTATGCCGTTGTCGAAGCAGCGAAATGATTTGTTGCTGCGCGGCTTCGATCTGGCGCGCGTCGCCGATTTGCACGTTGATGTTGCGCAAGTTGTGCCGCCGATCACGCGCTTCATCGCGCTCGTATACGGCATGATCACGATGTCGTCTTGGTCGACGCCCTGCGTGCTCAATCCCTTGGGCGTCAGCACGCCGGTGATCGTGAACGGGACCTCTTTGATTCGCAAAATCTGGCCAACCGGGTCTTCGTTGCCGTAAATCTGCGTCGCGGTCGTGCGGCCAATGACGCAAACCTTGTTCGCGCTGCGCACGTCCTGCGGCGTGAATGGCGCGCCATCCGCCAGGGCCATTGGCGCAATATCAAAATAATCTGCCGATTCGCCGTAAATTCGCGTAAACCAATTTTGATTTCCAGCAGCCACTTGCGTGGTCGAAACAACTTCCTCGCTGACCCCTACGACACCCGGCACTTCGCGCCGGATCGCTTCCGCGTCTTCGATCTTTAACGTGCCCGCGCCACCCCAACCGGTGCGAATACCGCTCGAGGTGGTGCTTCCCGAAAAAATCAGAATGACATTTTGCCCGAGGCTGGCGATCTGCGCCTCCACCTGCGCTTTCGCGCCGTTGCCGATTCCGACCATCGCAATCACCGCGCCGACGCCGATGATGATGCCCGAGCGCGGTCAGCACCGAACGCATTTTGTTCCGGCGCAAGGCGCGGAACGCGACGTTAAATGTCGATCCTACTCTCATCGTGTTCGTGTGACGAACGTTACACTGTTGAACGGATCATTACTCGCCTACCCTCCGGGTTGTTTGTCGACGTTCCTGGTTTATCCAACTCAGCTTCGGCGATGAGATCGTTGCGTGACGACTTTGTCGCTGAGCACAAATTCCATCGCGCATCACCACGTTCCGCCGCGCGTAGGCGGCGATGTCCTGCTCGTGCGTCACCATAACGATCGTGATTCCACGCTCGTTCAGTTGCTGAAAAATTGCCATGATCTCGACACTCGTTCGGCTGTCGAGATTTCCGGTCGGCTCATCCGCAAGCACCACTTCGGGATCGTTAATCAACGCGCGGGCGATCGCGACGCGCTGTTGCTGACCACCTGAAAGCTGGCTCGGATGATGATCTTCGCGGCCAGCCAAGTCCGACCGACGCCAGGACGCGATCGGCCTTCTCGCGAAGCTGCGCATTTGTCAAGCGCTGAGCGCTGTAAAGCAACGGCAACTCGACGTTTTCTCGCGCCGATGTGCGCGGCAGCAGATTAAAATTCTGAAAGACAAAACCGATTTTGCGATTGCGAATATCGGCGAGTCGATCGCGATCAAGGCCGGAAACATCGGCGCCGTCCAGAACGTAGCGACCCGAAGTCGGTCGATCGAGGCAACCGAGAATATTCATGAGCGTGGATTTCCCGGAACCGCTCGCACCCATCAGCGCCACGAATTCGCCACGCCGAATCTCAAGAGAAACGCCGCGCACGGCGTGCACTTCCATTTCTCCAGTGCGATATGTTTTGTGGACATCGACTAGCCTGACGACTTCGCCGTTGTTTCCTGTCGATCTTTCCGGAGCGGGTGTTTTCATCCGAAGATCAGAAGCGGCGCGGGCCGCCACCGAACGGATTTGCCGGAGGCGACGGCGCGGCGGTGGTTGAAGTTAGCTCCGCGGTCACAACGCGATCGCCTTCTTTCAGGCCATCGAGTAACTTCGGTCATAATCCCGTCGCTGATCCCAGTTTTAATCTGCGCCGGCTGCGGACGGCTGGCGCCACCTGGCAACACATAAACGGTTCGGTCAGCGCGCCGCTCTTGCGCGCTTGCCCCGCATCCACCGCCCAGGCCGTCCTCCGCGGTCCCCGCTCGCTTCGTCTTGTCTCAGTCGGCGTCGCATCCGGTGGACGATATCTCAGCGCCGCATTCTTGATCTGCAAAACGTCGTCACGGTGCGCGACGACGATTGAAACATTCGCCGTCATTCCCGGCTTCAATTTCAAATCCGGGTTGCTCACTCCAATGACGGTGTCGTAAGTCACCACATTCTGCACGGTGATTGGCGCATTGCGCACCTGGACAACCTTTGCCATGAAAGGTCTGCATGGGAAAAGCGTCCACCGTGAAATCGACATTCTGATCAACTTTAACGACGCCGACATCGGCTTCCGCCACGTTCGAATCGATCTGCATTTTGGTTAAATCATTCGCGATCGCAAAGATGACTGGCGCCTGCAAACTCGCCGCAACCGTCTGGCCAACATCGACACTGCGCGAAATCACCACTCCATCGATCGGCGATGTGATCGTGCAATGGTCGAGATCGGCCTTCGCCTTATCGAGCGCGCCTTGCTTGATCTTCACGTTGGCCTCGGCCTGATGAAGAGTTCGCCATCGCTTGATCGACATCGGCCTGCGAGGAAGTTTTCCTGGCGAACAACTCCTGTGTCGCGCGCCGCCGTGACTTTCGCAAGCTCTGAGCGCAGCCTTGGCGCTGGCCAAATCGCCTTCTGCTTGAGTGACCGTGGCTTGGAATATTGCCGGGTCGATTTGTGCCACAACCTGTCCCGCTTTCACCTGCGAATTAAAATCCGCGAATAATTTCGCAATGTTCCCCGAAACCTGACTGCCGACCTGCACGTTGACCACGGGATTAAGCGTGCCGGTCGCGGTAACCGCCTGGGTGATTGGACCGCGCGTCACCGTCGCGGTCTGATAATTTGCAGCGCCTCCCTTCCGGCATTGCCGGACAATGAACGCGATAATTAACAGGCCAACGATGAGGACGAACCACGGGAAAAACGTTTCATGCGGGTGGTGGCTGATGCACTTATAAGTAAATGACAGGAAGACCTAATGCGCCGTTACATCGAAATCTACTCCATCATGCTGCGCAACTCGCTCATTCGCGAGATGAGTTTCAAGGCAAACTTCCTGCTGTGGATGGTCGTCGAGGTCCTTTGGTTCTGCGGACAAATTGTTTTCTTCAGCATTATTTTTGGGCAAGTCGATCACATCGGGGATTGGACGAAATGGGAAGTGGTGCTGCTCATCGGCACCCACCAAATGATCGCGCAAATTTTCCAGGGCTTTTTTCGTCAACATCGCCAATATTCCGGAACTGGTGCGCACCGGAAAACTCGACTCGCTGCTGGTGTTACCGATCGACAGCCAGTTTGCTGTTTCCACTAAACAATTCGCGCCTCGACAGCATCGATCAACGCCGCGCTCGGCGGCGTGGTGGTCTGCGTGTCCCTGTCTCAACTCGGTATCGTGCCAAACGCGCTGTCGATCCTTGCTTTACCTGGTCGCGCTCATATTCGGCGTCGCCGTGCATTACTCCATCATGCTCGGCCTGGCGGCGGTGAGTTTTGGATCGTGCGGGCGCAGGGCCTCGTCTACGGATATTTCAATTTCCTCAATATCGCGCGCTATCCGGACGCGATTTTCCCGAATTTTTCGATTTATTTTCGGTTGGATTATTCCGGTGGTGATTATCGCAAATATTCCCGCCCGGCTGCTCATCAAAGTCGCTCGGACAACCAGGCCAGCTCATGTTGCACCTTGTCATCGCCTCGACGGTCATCTTCTGGTTATCACGCGTTTTCTGGCGCTTTGCGTCTGCGGCATTACTCGAGCGCCAGCTCTTAGGATCGACAAGAGCGGCGAAAAGCACTCACGCCGCTTTGGGGCCAAATCTCCGCTTGCGCAGCCGGTTGAAATGTTCTTAATTAAGCCTCCGTTTTTCCGGCGCCCTGGTAAAGGCGCCTTTCACGCTATGGCCAAACCAAAGAAAAAGAAGAGTTCTGCGAAGAAAGTCCGCTGCACGTAAAACGCGATCGGCGCGCAAGGCTGCCAGGCCAGCGCGTAAAGTGTCCGCCAAAAGGCCGGCCTCGAAAAAGGTCGTACGGGTCTCGGCGAAGGTCATCAAAGCGTTCCGCGAAGGTCTCGAAATCCGAAAGGCGAATCACTGGCTCGCCGGCCCGTTGCTATTGATGGCCAACAATCATCGCGAGAACGCAGGCTCGACCCATTCACGCGCAAGCAGAAGGAAAAACTGCTTCAGCTTCGCGACGCCATGGTCGATTCCATGGCCGGCGTTGCTCAGGACACTCTTCGCTCGCGCGCTGAAGGCAGCGAGGCTTCGGCTTTCGGCATGCATCAGGCCGATGCCGGATCGCGACGCCTACGATCGCGATTTCGCGTTGAGCTTGCTTTCGCAGGAACAGGACGCGCTTTACGAAATCGATCAGGCGCTCAAGCGCATCGAAGCTCGGCACTTACGGCAGTGTGCGAAATGTCGGGCAAACCACATCCCGCATGCGCGCTCGAAGCAATCCCGTTCGCGCGTTTCACCGTCGAATGCCAATCGCAGCTCGAGAAGCAAAACAAAGCTTCTCGCGTCCGCCAATCGGTCGACCTCGCTCTTCGGCTTGACCGATGAAGAAGGCGGCGAAGGCCGAGGAAGAAGAAGCCGCGCCAGCCGAGGCGAAAGAATAAGTCCAAATGGCGCAGGAAATTATCACTCTCGAATGCACTGAGGCGAAAGCGCTGGGCAAACCGGTCTCGCGTTACATGACCACGCGGAACAAGAAAAGCCCGCGGACGCCCAATCGGCTTGAAAAGAAGAAATACAATCCGTTTCTAAAGCGGCATACGCTCCATCGCGAAACGAAGTAATTATCGATGCAACCCAAAGACCGCCAAACGCCGTTCCGCTTTCCGCCGCGCCAATCGCACGATGCCGCGCCGCCGGATCGACATCGCCATCGAGGCGATCGATTACAAGAATCCGGACCTCCTGAAGAAATTCGTCACCGAGAGCGGCAAGATTCTTCCCCGCCGCGTCACCGGCATGCCTGCGCATCTGCACCGCAAGAATCACGCGCGAAATCAAGCGCAGCCGCTCGGTGCTCTTGATGAAATAGAATGTAGCGGCGCTCGCCGTATCGTAAGCGTCGGCGCTGTGACACAACGCCGCTACAATAGTTCGGCGTTGAGCGCTTCGTTGCCGTTACGCCTTTCGCGTTCGCTCGCCTTGCTCGATCAGCTTCCAAAACTCGCGCGTTTCGCCCAGTTGCGCGTCTTCCGAGACCGGGAGTTTGCGTGCGGAAAAGAAAATCGCGAAACGTGTTCTTGTGCAGGACGCGATGGACGGTGATCCCTCTCGTCACGTCTTCTCAAAATAGATCCGGTAATCTTTCGCCCGATAGCGATATAACTTTTTTCCTTCGCGCTCGATCACGCCGAACCGCTGCGAATCGAGATGATCGAGGTCCTCCGGTAAGATCTGGAATTCGGCCAGCAGGTCGAGCTGCAATTTTTCGGCAGCGCCGATATCTCTGCCGCGCTCAATTCGTTGAAGATGATCTGGAACATGGCCGATCAAACGTAAACGCGTCGGACGCGGCTGCCAATGCGGGTTATAATTTCCCAGGTGATTGTGCCGGCGCGCTCGGCCAGTTCGGCGCACGAAATTTCCTCGTTCGCATCGCGTCCCATTAGAACGACTTCGTCGCCCACTTGCACGTTGTCGATCTTGCTCACATCGATCATCATCAAGTCCATCGTCACGCGGCCGAGCAGTGGCATCGCTGACCGCGAACCAAAACCGCGGCGTCACGATTGGAAAGATGTCGTGGATAACCATCGGCGTAACCAGCCGACAACGTTGCGATCCGCATCTTTCGCGGAGTGATGAACGTCCGGCCGTAACTGATGGAACTTCCCTTCGGCATATCGCGCACGAGAGCAATTCTCGTTTTCCATGTCATCACCGGTTTGAGAAGTTTTTGAAACTCCGGCAGGGGCGAAATGCCGTAGAGCACAATGCCAGCGCGCACGATGTCGAAAATCGGTTCGTTAAACGCGAGCACGCCGGCGCTTTGCAATACGTGCGCCTTGTAATCACCCGGAACTTCGGCGCGAAGCTGTTTCACGTCTCGGCCAAAGCGCTGAAGCTCGTCGCGCGTGTATTCCGCATCCTCGTTCGAAACTGGAAGGTGTGTCGAAATGCTGTGGACTTTGATGTTTGGCAACGCAGACGATCTGTTTGAAAAGCGCCAGGGCATCGGCTTCCGGAACGCCCATGCGTCCCATTCCGGTATCGATCTTGAAAGTTGATCGCGACCGACTTCGTCGGACACAAGGCGACCGAAATCTTGCGCTTCCTCAAGAGTGGAAACCGTTGGGATGAAACCGCGCTCGGCGATTATCGATCTTTCTTCCGGGAGTGCGGGACCGAGAATGATGATTGGATGAGGCAGCATGGCGCGCAGTTGGATCGCCTCATTCAGATTCGCGACGCCGAATAATTGCGGCCTCGTTCGCCAGCGCTCGGGCGACGCCAATCAGGCCGTGTCCGTAAGCGTCCGCTTTGACAACGGCGAGAAGCTCGGCCGATCCAATCTGCTCGCGCACCACAGCTGCGTTGTGCCGCAAAGCGCTTCGATCAATTTCAGCCCAGCATCGATGAGTGTTCGTCGTCATCGAAGCGATTCTTTGAGGCTTTTGGCAACGTGATGTGCGGCTCCCGCAAATAAATCGGTTCTAGCGGCGGCAATTTAAAATTGCGATCTGAATCCTGAGCAAGCTGCGCGAGCAGTTCCGCTGAAGGATACCGGATCACCGCACTTCGGAAATTGCGGCAGCGATTCGGAACAAAAGATCGGCGTATCCTGTCAGCAAGCGTTTCGAGTTTGCTCTTTAGTTCGTCTTCGCTGAACAAACTCGGGCCTTCAATCAATTCCTGTTCTGCGGATGCGCGCGAAGAAAAACGATTGCCGGCGAGCATCTCCGATGACGCAATAGTCTGCTCGTTTTCGATTGCGCAGATTGAAGGAAAGCCGACAAGCCGCGCTCTGGAAGCGGCTTGTAATCCGATTGCAGCGGAGATCGCGATCCGAGTCCCTGCATACGATCCAGGACCGAGCCCGACGATGATTGAGTCGGGCAAACCGAATTGGTCCCGGACCTGCGCAAGATTTTCGAAAAATGCACCGGAATTCTTGCGATCGTTAGGCCATTCGCGCGCGACAGGATCGACATCGTCATTCAGCCACGCGAGGCTGCCGCGCGCGGTGGAAAGTTCGAGCGCAAGAATTTTCATTTTATGCTGATCGCTCGCGCGTTTTCCGATTTTATCTCGAACAAAATCCAGCGCGCCTGCTCGGGAATGAATTCGGGAAACCGGTCGGCCCATTCGATCACCGAAACGCCGTCCCCAAAAGATAATCGTCGAGTCCGAGCCGCGCGACCGATTCTCGATCTTCCAGACGAAAAAATCGAAATGATAGACCGGCAAACGCCCGCCAGGATATTCGTGAATAATTGTAAAGGTCGGACTGGTGACAGGCACGCGTGCTTCCCAGTCCCGCAACGAGTCCCTTTGGTAAATTGAGTCTTGCCACTCCCGAGTTCGCCTTTGAGCGCCAAAACCGATCCAGCATCGACATTCTTTCGCAAATCGTCGTCCGATTGCCTCGGTTTCAGCCGGGTTGTTGGAAATGAACGTAGCCACCTGGTCAATTGCGGATTGCGGATTGCGGATCGCGGAATAAGAGAGCCGATGCGCGTGAGCGGAAGTCTTGGGAATTTCTTTCGCCAGCTCTCGCTAGCAATCGTTTGCGCTGACGCGGCGAAATGGCGAAGAGCAATTCGTAATCTTCTCCTTCCGAAATTGCATTGTCGATTTTAACGCCGCGATTGAGCGGCAGATTCTCCACCTCTGATCTTGAACCCAACCTTGCTGGCGCGCGCGAGGCGCGGAAGATCGACGCCAAGCCCATCGCTCAAATCCATCATGGCGTGAATCGAAAAGTTTTTGGTCAACCAGCGCGATTCCGCAATCCGCGGGACAAATTGCAAATGCTTTCGCTTCGATAGCGCCACCGAGCCTGGCCCGTGACAAAAAGATCATCGCCGACTTTGCCGCCGCGGCGCGATACCCAGCGGTTTTTCTCAACAAATCCAACAACGCTAACCGAAATGGCAATCGGCCCTCGTGTGCTGCTCGTTTCGCCGCCGACGATGCTGACTTTGAACCGTGCCGCGGCCGTGCGGAGTCCCCGATAAAGTTTTTTCACCCACTCGACCTCGGTTTCTTTGAGGCGATGAGTGTGATCAGCGCAAATTGAGGCACGAGCCGACGTTGCGGCAAAATCGCTGAGGGGACGCATCATTGCTTTCCATCCAACGTCGAGCGCGTTCGCTCGGCGCAAAAGTGGATGCCCTCGACGATGCAGTCGGTTTTGAGGACAAGAAAGTTGCGGCCGGCCGGCGGTTCTACCACAGCGCAATCATCGCCAGCGCCGCGACAACGACCTTTTTCCGAGCGGCAGACGAGGCAAAAGTTGGTCGAGCAGCCGGTCTTCGCCGAGCTGGCGCAGTTTCATTGCGGAAAGAGCTCTGGAAATGCGAGCGCCGTGAGCGACACCGAATTGAAGAGCGAATGCATCGTCATCGCGACGAGAATCGAACCACTCCATTCATAGGCAATGGTGAAACAACTTCCCAGAACGAAGAGCGGTGCGAAAGAGGGGAGGTGCGTGTGCGCGGCGGCGAAGAGCAGCGCGTTCACGGTCAACTCCGAGAAAACGGCCGAAGTAGCGTTTGAGGACGCCGTAAAGGAAAAACCGGAAAAGAAATTCCTCAACCACCGGCGCGATCGCTACCGCGAAAACGATGATCATGATTCGCTGCTCGATCGTGCGCGAGCCGCTGAAAAGCTCGACGATGTTCTTGCTTGCTCGAACCGCTTCCGAAAAGGCGCTGTGTAACGAGTTCGCTCAGTGAGATCAAAGGATAGGCCGCCAACAGCAGGATTATCCCAGTGCTCAGGGCGCGAAGAAAACTGATTTTGAAGAAGCCGCCTAACGAGCTGAGGTCAAATCCGCGAAAACGCAGGAAAGCACGCGATGAACAGCACCAGCGCAACACGTGAAAAGGAGATTTGCCAGAAGATTGCGCGCGTTGACCTGCGACCGACGGATGTGAAACCGACGCGCTGATGTTGAGCAAAAGAAAAAGACCAACGCCGCAGCGAGTATTGCTTCGGGCAGCCCGAATGCTCCTCGCCGGATCTGCTCGACAGGCTCCGATGTTCGCGCGCTGATCTGGCGAATCAGCGAAATGTAAACATAAATGCTGGCAAGAAAGTAAAAGAGGAAAAAGACGTTTAAGACAAAGTTCGGGGCGGCTCCGAACGCCGCGAAGAGGCTGTCGGATGGCATGCGTCCCGGTATCTACGGCGCGTAATAGCTCGGCAGGAAATACGCGCGTCCCGTTTCCAGTTGTGGAATGAGCTGCTTCGGAAGTTGGAGTTCGATCTTTGAATCGGCTTGTCCGAATATTCGGAAGAATCGGCTCAGACTAAAGGGCGGCCCGTAGCTTACAATTTTCGCTCCCGGCGCATTCCCCAATTGCTTGGCTTTGGCAAACGCATCGTCGAATTCACCAAGCCCATCGATCAGTTTGCTGTCGAACGCGTCCTTCCCGGAAGGATTCGGCCGTCGGCGATCGTGTTGCGCAGCAGGTCGGCTGGAAGATTTCTCTCCTTCGCGACGATGCCGAGAAACTTGTCGTAGGTTTTCATAATGAAACTCTGGACGAGCTCGCGTTCCTCCGGGGTAATCGGTCGCGCGCCATTGAGCATGTCCTTGAACTTGCCGCTTTTGAAAACAACGGAAGCGAGTCCGACTTTGTTGAACAACTGCTCGTAGTTCAGCGTCTGGATGATGACGCCGATGCTGCCGGTGATCGTCGTTTCGCTTGCCATCAAAAATTTGCCGCCGCAGGAGACGTAATAGCCGCCCGAAGCCGCGAGCGAATCCATATAAACCACGACCGGTTTCTCGGCGCGGGCTTTGACCAGAGCGCTGTAAATCGCATCGGAGGCGGTCACTTCTCCACCGGGCGAATCGATTTCCAGCACGATGGCTTTGACGCGATCGTCGTCGCGGGCTTGTTGCAGCGCCGCGCGCATGTCATCGACCATCGAATCAGTGACACTGCCGGGCAGCGAAGAGCTGATTAAGCCGCGCATTGTAATGACGGCGATTTTGTCAGTAGTTCCGCGGGTGCCTCGCTGAAGGAGGATCTCACGGAAACGCGGGATCGGTTCCGTTTCCCGCACACCGCCAATGCGCTGAAACGCAGCGACCATCAGCACGAAATTAACGAAGAGACTGGCGCACAGCGCGACGAACAAAAAGATGCTGAGACAACCGAGTCTGCGATCTGCCCCATGACGGCACGAAACTGCCGGAGAACCGCCGGGTGCACAAGCGCTTTTCGAAGAGGGTTAAGAACGCGCGCGCCTATCCAGCGTCCGCCATTGGCCCCGGCCGATCCGCGGGCCGAAAACAAACGCCGCCACAAAAAGAGCGGATTGGACGATTGGAACGAGATGTTTGCGCTGAGCAAATGAAGTGGAATCTGCCTTCGGGTGTTTTCGGCGGCTCTTCCGCGACTTCTCGCTTAAAGGCTTGACAGACCGCAAAAGAACTGGTGGAAGAATCTCCTCTAGAACGAATAAAACGCGGCGCCTCGCTGACAGCGAAAATGAGATTCAACATTCGATGCGGTCATTGTAATTACAGTCGTCTGCGGACTGCTGATGGTAGTCGGAGGAATGGTGTTGCTCTACAAGGGCACAATCACACTCAAAGACTCCAATCCAGATGAAGCGATCCGAGTCGAGTTCAAGCATATGATTAATCGTGACGACGCGCTATCCGGCGCTGGCTCTCTTCGTCATTGGCTTGGTGTTTACCGTGGTTGCCTTATATTTTGCCCAGTCCGAGGGTCTCCCCATTCACAATCGATGGAACTTTACAAACCGACGATCCAGCCGATGCGACAGTCATTATTTCATTTCCAGTGTATAACGGCACGCCGGATTCGAGATGGCACGATCAAACGAACAGTCCATCCAGTGTTTGACAACATTACGCAGCGAGGTTTCGGTGCCTTTGGCATAGTTCCCGATTCGCGGGTCTATGTTGATAAAGGATATGCGAGATGGGTTTTATCAATGAAAGATCTGGAAACCTTCTGGACAAAGACAAGAGGACAAGCTGAAACGGGATAAGATTATTGCGGCTCCTGGCCTGCCTGCGCCGGACAGTGAGAAAATTCTAGCAAAAGGAAGCAGCCGGTGATGAAAACGCGATTCCGATGACGATCGCAATCGCTACATTACTCGTCACGTATCAGAGAGCGCGCGCGGATAGTCTTCACAGGCGCTGTTGCCAACGAATCCGGTAAGGGAATTCCTGGTTTGACTGTTTCTCTCGCTCATCCACTCAAGTTGGGAGAAGCTTGCCATCAATCACCGATTCATCGGGCCACTATTCTTCCCGAGCGTTCCGCATCGCGACGATGATTATTATCTCGAAGTCTACTGGGGCAAAGACTTGCTTTACAGAACCAACATAAAGATTCAGGAAAAGCTACGACGGCGCCCCAGATTCCAGCTACATCACTGACGGACCTTGCCGAGAGCTGCTGACGCGAGACCGTGGAGCTGATGTGCAATCTTTATGCCCCGGATGACCGCGAAACTCTCGGACGTCAGCCTTTCGGTTCGACCTTCACGTAAATCTCTCGCGTGCGCTCTCGGAAAATATCGCGTCGGCTTTCATTCGCGACGAAACTCAGTATAAGTGTCTCGCCCAATCTGCGCCCGTAGCTCAGCCGGATAGAGCAACGGATTTCTAATTCAAGAAAGTATTTTTGCGTCGTTTTTCGCCGCGTTTGCGCAGCGTCGCGGACGCTAGGTATTTCGAGGACATTCAGTATTCGCACCGCGTTGCGCAGAATTGCGCAGTTTTGCAGCAAAAATCCTAGACCGTAGAAAACGACCGTGAAAATGCCGCACCACCTTTACGAAATCCGCCCGCGCAAAGATCATCGCGGCGTCGATCTGATTTCCGATGCGCTGCCATTCGGTCAGCCTGTGGTATGGCGAGCCAAACGCAATCAACAACGCAGTCAACTGCGCCGGAGGCGAGCGCTTCGAAAAGGCGTCGAAAAGCCTCGACAAACGCAAGGACTGAACCAAAAATCGCCCACTAATGAAAAAGCAATTCATTCTTTATTGCGTGGGACTGATGGCGGTTGCCCTCTTTGTTTCGGTCAAGCGACTCGCTCACCTTCGGCCAAGTCAGATGCCCAAGAAACGGCGATTAGCGATTTGGAAATATCCGCCTGGGAGGCATATAAAGGCAAACAGGCTGATGCGCTTAAGAAATATTACGCCACCGATTACTGCGGCGTTTATGCCGAGGGATTCAAGACCGTGGATAAGGAAGTGGCGGATATGGAGAAGACCGATCTACGTGACTACTCGCTCGCGGATACCAAAGTAGCATTCCCGGAAGCTAAGGTCGCGGTTATAACCTACAAGGTTACAATGCATAGCACCTTCGCAGGGCAGGACACCTCGGGGACATATAACAGCGCGAGTGTATGGATTAAGCGCAGCGGAAAGTGGCTCACTGTGTTTCACACTGAAGCAAAGGCCCAATAAATTTACCTGGGTGTGAACGACTAGAACAATCGAAGTAGTCTCGCCATCTAAGCCCGATGCGAGCACTTTACGAAATGCACCCCGTGCAGCGACAAGCGCGGCGTCGATCTGATTTCCGATGCGCTGCCATTCGGTCGCCTGTGGTAAGCGAGAACGCGAGCAACGCAATCGACTACGCGAAGTTTCGCAGCCGCTCACATGATGCTGTGATTCGCGTTTACGATGAAGCGGGCAACGTGATCGAGACGCACGAGCACGCGGGCGATTTCAAAGAGTGGTGAGTTTTTCCTCGCATCGCGTTACCCTTCCGGCTTTCGTAAACGTTCAGGCGGTTCGGCTGACTGACTACGGACGCAATTATGCACCTCGCCCTGCTGTCGCAAACGCGCACACGTAGAGTTGCTCGAAGAAGTGAGTACCAATTAGCTGGAGAGGTCGTGGTAATTGATTCGGACATGGTCAAAAGCAGTTTCTAAATATCCACAATCTCTGCCGCAATCACATCAAAATCAGGGAAGATTAGCAGCGGATTCAAGCCGCGGTCTTTTGCGGGCTGGAGTTCAGCTCCTGTTGAACAAGGCCGGCGAGATCCTCAAACCGCTGAAGGGTCGCGGCGGGAAACTGACGTGGACGGGTGTCGATCAGGCACAGCGTGCCCAGGCAACTGCCATCGGTGTAAAAAATAGGAAACCCGGCATAGAAGCGGACTCGCGGTTCGCCGGTGACCAGCGGGTTGTCGGCAAACCGGTCGTCCAGAAGCGTGTCAGGCACGATCACGGGCGCACGATTCAAGACGACGTGGCCGCAGAAGGAGAGTTCGCGCGAGGTTTCTGTCACGCTTAGGCCGTGGCAGGATTTGAACCACTGCCGGTCGTGATCCACCAGTGAAACCAGGGCGATGGGCACATCGCCGACAGCGGCGGCGACGCGGGTGATGCGGTCGAACCGCTCTTCGGATTGAGTGTCGAGGATGGACAATCCACGCAGCGCGGCCAGGCGCTTCTCCTCATCGGCCGGCAGAGCGGCGCGGATCCACCGGCAGGCGGAACGCCAAAGCCACGCCTGTATTTGTGCTCTCGCGTATTGGACGGAAAATGGGGTGATCAACCATTGGGTGACCCCGGCAGCCATTCCTTCGGCTGGTTCTTTCGCGACCCGCCACCATGACGATGGGCACCTGCTTCAGATGCAGGTCTTGCTCCGAACGCAAGCTCCGGCAGACACTCAAACCATCAATTCCCGCCGGTTGGTCCTCCAAAAGAATCAGCCCCGGTCGAGCAGACTTCGCCATCCGCACGGTGGAGGCTGCATCCAAGGCATGAGTGGTTCGCACGCCTTCGACACGCGCCGCCTCCATCAGCACAAGCGCCAATCCCGCATCGGAAACGCCCGCATGAGCACCGACGAATCTTTCACCGCTGGAGCGGTGGCGGGCGTGGCGGAGAATTTGCCGCGCGAGATTTTCCGTGTCGTGGCGCTGGAGACGTCCAGTTCGATCACCTGGCCATCGGCGGCTGCGAAGACGTGCATGGGAGATTCCTTCTCCTTCAGATCGCTCCGAATGGATTCGACGATTTGGTCGAGTGCATCATCGGTTCGTCCGGGATCGTGATGCGAGAAAGCCATCCGTTTGACGCCAGCCAGTTGGCCGATCTCGGAAACGTATTCCACCGGACTGTGGCCCCAGCCCTTGTGGTTGGCATATTCTTTATCCGTGAATTGGGCGTCATGAATCACCAGATCCGCACTCGCGAGAAATTCGCTGTGACGCCGGTCGAGTTCATGCATCTGCGCCTTCTGGCCGGGAAGTCGCGAGTGAGGTTCGTGGTCACAAGCATAGACCACGCAGGCGCTGCCCATCTCCAGCCGATAGCCGAGGGTGAGGGCCGGATGGTTCAGGTAGCGCGTGGTGATGCGGATGTCATCGATCTCGAAACTACCCTCGACGAGGTCATGATAAAGGATGCTGGCACCGAGCTCATCGAGTGTGACCGGGAAGTAAATGTGCTCCATCTGTCCGGCAAGCGTGTCGCGAAGCGACTGGCTGAGACCGGCCGGCCCATAGATATCCCAGTGATCCCCGGGGACAAACAGCGGCGCAAAAAAGGAAATCCCTGGATGTGATCCCAATGCGTGTGACTGAACAGGATGCTGCCACGCAGAGGTCCTCTGGCTTCAGCCAGCATTGATCAGCCAAGGTCATGCGCGCCAGTGCCGCAATCGATGACCACCAAGGAGCCTTTTGGGGAGGTCACCTGAACGCAGGAGGTGTCGCCACCATAACGAACTGTGTTTCGCCCGGGTCTGGCAAGCGAGCCCCGGGTTCCCCAGAACTGGACTTGCACACGCGACGTATTAACGCTCATAGCGCTTGATCGCACTTGCCAAGCCCGGCCACTACCGATGTTGGTGTGCGGACCAGATTCACCTTCTTACTTTCTTCTCCGTTTGTCCATCCCCTTCGTAGAGTGCCGGAGCGCGAACGCTTTCGGAGTTGAGTCCTTCTGACCTCTGACCTCTTCCCTTTCGCTGCGTTCGGCTTTTCAACCTGCGTCGGTATCACGCTGATCGATGTCGGTCCGACGCAGGCAGATAGTCGAGTCCGCCGACCCGAGCACCATTGCGTCAACGTCGACGAGCAGACCGAGAATCTAAAGTCCGCTCAATCTCTATTTGTTCTTTGTGTAGCAGTTGCATTGGCGCAAGTTATTGGCCTCGACCACAGACTACAGAAATTGCGGATAGTGGAGAGCCGCAGAGGAGGTGTTTGCTGCACGCAAGACATATCCCCCGAGCTTAGAGCCCGATCTCCCGCTCGAGATCGCACATCTGTTGCTAATCGACGTGGTGGGTTATTCGAAGTTGCTGGTCAATGAGCAGATTGAACTGCTAGCAGGAGCTGAATCAAATCGTGCGGAGCACCGAATGTTTTTCGGACGGCTGAAAAACTGGGAAGCTGGATCCGGGTGTCGACCGGAGACGGGATGGCGCTCCTTTTCTTCCACAGTCCGGAAGAGCCGGTGCGATGCGCGTCGAGATCAGCAAAACATTGCAAAAGAGCATCCGCGCATCCAGAGCAATACGTAACTGAACGAAGTACATTTC
>ERZ1370068.5860-contig-4864_pt1 | contig 70969 bp, 131 predicted proteins | sample MGYA00561227_ERZ1370068 | MGnify/ENA primary metagenome ERZ1370068 (study PRJEB38410, sample SAMEA6850437) | metagenome | study: Metagenomic assessment of the ecological functions of the soil: analysis of the soil microbiota associated with the...
GTTGTGCTTCGTTCAGTTACGTATTGCTATCGACTTCACCCTTCAGGCGCAGGCCTCTGAACAGATCGGGCGGGCCCAAGCGGCGCAGAGATATTCGATTCGCCCGAGTCATGCCGCTCGGCTGGCCCAATCTCCCGATTGGCGCTCTTTGCCAGCTATCCCTTCTTGCACTGCGCGATCCGCCAAAAAGTTGCGGGAAATCGATTGCATCATCGACTGTATAAGCTCCGTGATGAACTTGTCGCTGACAACACCACCTACGAAACTCTTGACCACTCGTTTTCCGGGCATTTGCGCCATATCCTGAGTTGATCCGGCTTGAGAGATCTAGAACCACTCGATCTTTTGTCGCCGCCTGCGCTTCTCTTCGAAGATCTTCGAGTCGGCGCAAAGACCGGCTTCTTTTCCAAGCCGAGGACTGCCTGTCATCTGGCGCCCCTCTTGTGCATCGACGGGACGTCTTGGCCACTAGGTTTCGAGACAGCTCCAGCCCGCGTTCGGCGGGCGGTCCGGCGACGAGCTGCGCATTCTCGATCGCCAGTGACGAAGCCGAGGTGGCGCGCTTTCGCCTGCTGGCTTCATTTTGTAACCGCTCCACACTTCTCTTTTAGAGTCGCTGTCCGCGAGCACTCGCCAGTGTTGCTCCAGAGCTGCTGTTGAACTTTTCGGCGACGCGCGGCGCACGGGCTCTGCTGCGCGGTCTGAAGCGGTCCAGATCTCTTGGTTGAGTGCTTCACAGCTTACCGCGGCGATCGAGATGCGCAAATTCGGTTCGGCTTCTCGACTGCGCGAAGATGCCGGGTCTGCCGTTTCGTCTCGTCAAAAAATCGGGCATGAGCGCCAAGCGCGTTGGACGTTTTGTTGGACGAAGCGCCGGACGTAATTTCTGGCGAAAATGCGGATTCTTTCTCGTAGTTTTAGTAACTAACGAGGATTACTAGCGAGGAAAGTTGTTGGGGGGATGGAGCGGGTGAAGGAATCGAACCACCTCGTATTCAACGGAAGTCGGCTGCCGTGGACGCCAAACCTGCCATCGTCGAGCAGAAGCCGGCCGTCCCGGCCGCGGAAGCCAGCGATCGTCGAGCAGAAGCTGGCTCCTGCCAGGAAAAAAACAGCGGTTGCGCTCGCGAAGCCTGCCTTGCAGCAGAATTCTGTCGCCAGGCAATCTGTCGCCAGGCAATCAGCAAGCGCTGTCCCCGGCAAAGCGGGAGAGCTCAGTAAATCGGTGCAAGCGGCCAAGTCGGTGCAACCGGCCAGCGCAGCCAGAAGCCGCGCGAGCGGACCATGGCGATGCTCTGCACCCAGTTCCGCACCTACAATCCGTCGTCAAGGACTTACCGGGGCTACGACGGCCAGACGCATTCTTTGCCGATAGGCCGCGGGCGCGGCGACGGATGAGCGAAAGCGTAGCCCGCCGCTCTCTCGCGACAGGGCGGTGGGTTACGCAGCGCTAACCCACCCTGCTCGCCTGCATCACTGCTGGCATCGCGGCGCCGCCGTGCCGGTGGCCTCAGGCACGGCGGAGTTCACGCGCGTTACCGCGCACTGCCCGTCGTAAGCGGTCTCCGCGTGCACCGGGATCATCAGGTGCTCGTTGGGTTTGCCGGGGAACATGACGTAGGGCTGCGTCGGGTCCTTGACATCCAGATCGCGCGGATAGGCACTGAGCATCTCGCGCACCGCGCCGCCGACGATCATCACATGCGGCCCGGTCTGGACCCAATGCCTGTGCGTGTGCCGTTCGGCGGGATCATGATTGCTCGTGCCGGTGTCACCGTCCAGCATGAAAATGAAGCCAATCTTGTTCGGCGGGGCCTGCTTGGCCATCAGAGCCTTGCGCCATTCCATGGCGTTCTCGTCATCGCATTCGGGCGTTCCGTCATTTCCGATAAAGCACGGTGAAACCGTTCGATCCGGTTTGGACCGTCCTGGAAGATCCATCCGGCTGCGGCATGGTGATGCGTCGCGTTGTTCACGACCGACGCCGGGGCCGCAGTCTTCACCTTGGCGATGTACGCTGGTTCGGCCTTCGGGATTTCCTCGGTTGGAAGCGCCGATGCCGATGTGGTGGTGAGGGCTGCCGAAGCGACGCAGAACCCAACCGACGCGAGAGCATAGAGCCTGTTCATGGCTTACCTCCTGTAGTGGGCAACCGGCATCAATCGTACACCCGACCAAGCGGGCGCCTCATTCAAAAATATCTCAGGCGGGATCTTCAGCGCGCCGATGCCAGGACCGGAGGAACGAGCTACCAGTTGACCGTTCGGGTTCCGTTGCGAGACACGCACGCGGTATGCCGGCTCGGCCTTGCGTCTGACCGTAGCCGTCGAACAGGTTGATCAGCTCGCAGGACGGATCAGCCGGAAGGTGTAATCCGTCATCTGGTTTTGTTCTACGTCCGGACTCTATTTTGTTCTCAAGGAACGATTGCCTGAGCAAGTGGTAGATCCGGTCGATGAGTTACACTTGAGTTTATCATCGGGCGCGCATTCGTGACCCGTTGGCTACCACCCTGCGCCAAACTCATTCCATCATCGGCCGGCCGATCCAAAGCCGGTTGAGCCAGCGCACGGCCAGGTCCGGCTGCGCTTGCCGCCCTGCAAGCGCGCCAGCGCCTCCCTGGTAAGGGCCCACCGCGCGCAGGCGCATGGGAAGCCGGGGATAGATGCGGCGGATCCACGCCAGCGCCGCGTTCATGCTGCGCTGCTTCGCGTTCGCCGAACTCAAATCCGAATTCTCGGCCAACCGCTCCGGCAGCAAATGTGGCCGTCAGCGCAGATACCACTCCGGGCACGCGCAGTCCTGTGGCGCGCGCCTGAGAAGATCTGCTCGCAATGTCGCGGGCGGCGGGGCTGACCGCGAGAACTATCCGACTGCGCCATCGCCTCCCGTGTAGGCGGTGAACGACGTCCAGTCCGCAGGCAAGTCGGCCGGGCGCACGCCGAACAACGCCGCGTACAGCTTTGCCTCGGTCCCAGTATTGTTCGCGCTCGCTGTTGGTGAGTGCAGGCAAGCACGAGGTCATGCGTCAGCAAGGCGGTCTCCACCAGCGTGGCGTGAACCCAGCGCAGCGCCGAGACCTCATTGGCGCTGTAGCTCGAGCCGGCCTCGAAGCGGCCTGCCGCCTGTGGCAATACTTCCGGTCACCGCGGCGTGACGCCGATGCAGCCGGCGGCTTGCGGCCAGCGCCTTCGATCGAGCGTGCCGAACACCATCGTGAACGTGATGTTGAAGGTCAGTGAAACCGGCCGACCGGATCGGCAAAGGTTCTGGAATGCTCCGATATGGCGGCGGCGACCCAGGGGTGCGCCAACTGGAGCAACAGCGCCCGGCCCGCGCCAAGGAAAACCGCCGCCTCGCGGTCGACCCGCCACGTCAGGAATCTGGGCCGAAGATTCCCTCGATCGGTCCGGCCGCCGCCTCGCGAACGGTGTCTGAGCCTGTTTTCAAAATCATCGGCGGATAACAACAACGGCATGTCCCTCAAGCAAGCGCTGCCCGGATCAGCGAGCGCGACAGCTGGAGAAAATTCTCATTATCGCCCTGGATATCGCTCGCTCATCCGGGCTCCAGCGCTACTAATTGCCAGTTCGTCGTCGGTCGCGCATTCGCGCGACCGTCAGCTCATCCGGGCGACGCTTGCTGCCAACTCACTTCATTCGCTTTGCCAGCCGAGCAGTTCAGCGCCTTGCCGCTGTCCTCGTTGTCCGCCTTCATGAACTCCGCGAAGCCAGCCGAATCCAGATAGAAAGCGCCTATCGAAAATTCTTGATGAACATTGTTCATTTTCGAATTACACATACTTCTGGAGCAGCGCTCAATAATTCGAGAGCGACCGACACGCGCCGCCCTGGTATGGACGTCTCGATCGGCCAGGGCCACCCCATGGCCCATGGATCAAAAGCACGCTCCGACGATCATCACCGTCAGGCATGATCGGTGATCCTGGCGCTGCGCTGGACGCATTGCGCAGCCGGCGCATTACAACGAATTCGCCGACCAGTCGACCGCGTCAGGCATCCTCACGCAGCCGATGTGTTTTCCAACGCGGGTTCGCTCTGGTCGCGATCTGGGGCTGGCTGACATTGCGGCCCCGACGCGCCAGCGACCATTTTGCGCGCCGGATGGCCGGCTACAGGCTGTTCCTGATCGGACTGTTCCTGACCGCTTTCGGGTCCGCGTTCTATCATCTCGCCCCCGACAATATCAGCCTGATCTGGGACAGGCTGCCGATCGCGCTGGTTTGCGCCGGCCTGCTCGCCGGCGTCCGCGGAGACATTCAGGGGCGGATCCAGGACCGGGTTGCGACGCGATCGCTTCTCGGCCTCTGCGCCGTCCCGCCAGCGTCGTATGGTGGGCCATGTCAGACAGGAACGGCGCGGGTAGACCTGCGACCGTATCTCCTGTTGCAAGGGACTTGCTCTCATCCTCATCCCGCTATGGCAAGCGATCCATCGCGCCCCGCGCACCGATCGCATCGCCTTCGGTCACAGCAATGGTGCTGTACATCCTGGCCAAGTTGGCCGAGGTGCTCGACCACGAGATCGCGAACGCGTCTTCGGTTTCGTCACCGGACGACACCCTGCGAAACACTCTGATCGCGACGGCAGCCACGGCCACCGTCATCTGTGGGATTGATCCGACGATTTTCGCATGACGGTCACGCCGCGGCGCCGGTGGATCAGCAAGCGTAGTGGGCGGATTAGCCGACTTTGTCCGCCGCTATTGGCTCACCGGAGCCGAAAGGCGGAAGGCGCCATCCGGCCGTTCAGCGGCGCGACCGAGTCGGCGGGTAACCTGCCCTACCCGCTACTTTGCATGGGGTTGTTTTCGCGATTTGTCTCAGGCCCTGCGGAACAGTACCCCGCATATAGCCATTCCGCACCACACTACTCCCTCACTTCGCCAGCCCGAGACGACTTCAGCGCCTTGCCGTTGTCCTCGTTGTCCGCCTTCATGAACTCGCGCGTACTTCGCCGCATCCAGATAGATCATGTCGAAGCCGCGCCGGTTCATGAACTCCTTGAACTCCGTCGCTGTCCCAGGCCTTCTTGATCGCGGTCTCGTACGTGCGTGGCAATCTCCTGCGGCAGGCCCTTGGGCGCCGCAAAGCCGCGCCACACACCCTTGTGCCACTTGTGACCCGTCGCCTCCTCGGTGGTCGGCACGTCAGGGAAGTTCGGCGCGCTTTGGGCGAGAAGAACACGAGGCTGCGGATACGCCCCGCCTTGATCAGCGCCTCGGCTTCCGGCATCGAGCACGCGACGGAAGTCGATGCCGCCGGCCGCCAGATCGGTCAGCGCGGTCGCAGCACCGTCGGACGGCACCCAGCGGATCGAGCCGGGCGAAACGCCGTCGGCCTGCATCAGGCCGGCGAGCGCGACATGCCAGCTGCCGCCCTGCCCCGTGCCCGAGGCCACCACCTTGTTCGGGTTCGCCTTGATATGCGCGAACAGCTCCTCGACGTTCTTGTAAGGGCGAGTCCGCCTTGACGTGGATCGCGGCGAAGTCCTGGTTGACCAGCCCGAGCGGCGTAAACTTCTCGAAGGTGAGATCGGTGAGCCCCGCCCAGTGCATCAGGGTGATCTCGAGCGTGATGAGACCGAACGTGTATCCGTCAGGCGCGCGCGGTCGCGATCGCCTGGTGGCCGACCACGCCCGACCCGCCGGTGCGGTTCACGACGTTCACCGGCTGCTTGAGATCGCGTTCCAGCATGTGGGCGATCTGGCGCGCGACCGCGTCGGTGCCGCCGCCGCGCGGCCCACGGCACGATCAGCGTGACCGGCCGCTCCGGGAAGCCGCTGGGCGTTTCCGGCTCCGAGCAGGCTTGCGGCCGCAAGTGCGGCAAGCACAAGATTTCTGACATGGCGAAACATTCGCAAATCCCTCCCCTTTGTTTTTATGCGCCGGGTCGCGACACCGCGACGCGCGCTTATGCGCTATCCGCCATTCGGACGGCGGAGCGCTGACATGTCAAGGGAAGCAAGCGCAGGGCCTCGCTGTTGCAAGCCGCGCTTGTGCAAGGCGATGATTACGATGCGAATGATGCAGTCCGATATCGACTCGCCTTGCAGTCGCAACCCCTGCAGCCACTGCCACGTTGCCGCGTCGATCTCGGTCCGCCAGTTGCCGCTCGGCAAGCGCCGTCCGGCGGGAGGCTGAACACGCTCGCGATCAGGGCGCGGCACTCCTCGGTGATCTCGGTATCCGGCATCGTTTGAATGGAAGGAAGTCCTCGCGCGCCCTAGCGCCGCCGGCGTGTTGCGCTGATCCCGTAAAATGCACCGGTTAAATCGCGGCAATGCTAATTGGGCCAACGCGGGCCTTTTGCCTCGCGCTGCGTCCCCAGCCGTCCCCCGAACGGACACGCAAATACGCTGACGCCGCCAGGGCGGCATTCTTTATCGCCGTGCGCTGGGCGGTTTGAATGCTCACTCTTCCACAGCCGAAATCCGCCCTCGAACGCGTTGGTATTGGCGCCGAGGCGGATCTTGCGCAGCAGCTTGTCGATCTTGTCGGCGTTTCCGCCGCCCAGCATGACGTAATCCGGCTCCAGTGCGGCGAGCGAGACGCTTCAGGACGTCATCGACCTCGCGTTGCCATTTCTTCCTGCCAACGCGCTTGAGGGCTGCGGCGCCGACGCATTGCTCGAACGTCTTGCCGTTGCGGTACGGCAGGTGGGCGAGCTCCATCGGCTCCAGGATGCCATCCACGATCATCGCGGAGCCAAGACCCGTTCCCAGGCCCAGGAACAGCATCCGGCCGCCCTGGTAGCTGCCGATCGCCTGCATCAGCGCATCGTTGACGACCTTCGTCGGGCGGCCGAAGGCCTTTTCGAAATTGAACCCGGCCCATCCCCAGACCGAGATTGTGAGGCTCCGACAAGGGCCGGTTGTTGATCACGGGCCCCGGATATCCGATCGAGATGACGTCATAGGACCAGTCTTTCGTCAGCGCCTTGACCTGCCTCACCATCGCTTTCGCGGAGAGATCGGGACCGGACGCAAACGCGCGTTTGGTTCGCTCCTTGTCAGTCATGAACTTCACGCGCGAACCGCCGACGTCGATCGCCAGGATCGTGGGTCGCGATGCACGCTTGCCGGTTTTCTTCACCATGAATTCGCGCCCTGCGCTGTCGGACGATCACAACCGTAGCCGATACTCCGCCGAGGTAGAGAAACAAACGGCACCACAGCTTTGTTCTCCATCCGACTCCATTTTGTTCGCAAAGAACGAATCGGAATCGCGCAAATCAGCGCGAGCCAATTCCTTAACAACGCGTTTGCTTGTGCTTGCGTAGCGTGGATACCGTGCTCGACCCGTTGGTTCATCCGCGCTACTGCTCAACGTACTTCCCCCAGCCCCGGCCGCGACCGCCCGCATCCTCTCGGCCAGCCGCCGGCTGCCCGTCTCTCGCGACGCCGGGCCAGCTGCGGCGACCGCCACGGCGATCCTCATCGCTCTCTTGTGCTGGTTGAGTTCCAACTGGCCCTCGATCTGGTCGACGGCAGAGATCGATATTGACCCGGATCGAGGGCCAGCATCGTCTCTCGCGCTTGGTCGGTTCCATCTGGGTGAGCTCCCAGGGCTGTTTCGGCAGCCGCTGCTCGAGAGACCGCGAGCAACGCGCGTCGCCGTGGCCATGAGTTCTCCGCCTCCCCTCACGCAGATGCGCGACGCCGGAGAGATGCACGGCCTCGTAGAGCCAAGGTCGAGACGTTGTCGTGCCGGGACGCCCTTTTTCAGTCGTTCGAGGAATATAGGCGTCGTCGCCGGCGACGATCAGGAGGAAGCGCCTGATGCTGTCCGGCGGGATTCGACAGCGAAGTGGATTTCTGAAAGCTGCAAGATGGATTTGGACGATCACGCGATCGTCGCGCTGCTGGATCACGAACGGCACGTGGGACCCGCGCAGGCCACGTTCATCCGCGGCAACGTCACGCCGAAGCCGCGCTCGGCCGCGAAGGCAAGCGCGCGGCTCTCCTCGATGCGAAACTGGGGTCGGAGAACATGCATGGCGCAAGCTCGAGCGCGCTGGAGCGGTGGTCGTCTCTGAGCACACTAACTGTTCTTCCCTGAGGTCATCGGAGCGTAAGGGGATTAGCCGATCACGTTCGCCGTAACCGACATTTGACGAATGTCCGCATATTTTGATCTTTCCCAGCGCAGGAATGATTGATAGTCCTTCAAGCCGCGCCTGTATGATCGGTTGAATAGGTAGGGTGATGACGGCTGAATCATGCAGGCCTGCCTGGGCTGACGTCGGGCGTACGACAAGTCCTCCAAATCGATCTTTGCATTTTTGTGCATTTCGTTGCTGCAAGCTTGCGCAGCACAGACCATCGCCCTCGAATCTCAGAACCGGGCGGTGGATGCGCGGCAGGGGCACATCTATTTCATCCGGCACACCAGCGTTTTGAGCCGGCTTGGCGCGCCGGATATCAGGGTCGACGGCAAATTGGTCGGCGAACCTCGCCGTGGGCACGTACATCGCCGCAGATCGTCCGGCGGGGTCGCATACGATCACGGTCGTTGGACGCGATGGACTCAGTGGGGGTGCGAGGCCGAGATCCGTGTTCAGCCCGGCATGTCCTACTATTTCGAAATGGGGCACGATCGTCCGCACCAACATGGACGCGTTCAACATCGCCTCGATGGGGTGACCGGACGGCCTGTCCCGTGCCGCAACAGGCATAACCGCGCCTATATGTTCTATTCGGCTCGATGCGACCGCCGGCGCTGCCGCGGTCGTGCAAGGCTAAACGGCCGAAGTGGCAGCGCCTGCATTGGCAACAACCAGCGGGTTACGCTCGCTGCCTCTGCGCCAGATAGAATCCCGAGCAGCACCGTGACCAGCCCCGCCGCCTGCAGCGCGGTCGGCGGCTCGCCGAGCAGGAGCCAGCCGACGAGGATCGTCAGCGCCGGCACCGGTCGCCGGGAACACGGCGGCGCGGGCGACGCCGAGTGGTCTGGATCGAGAACGCGAACAGGATACAGCGCGGCGGGGCCGGCCAGGATGCCCTGCGCCAGCGCCTGCAGCGCGTTTTCACCGAGGCCGAGCGCCGCCACGCGGGCGGACCCGCCGGAGGCCGCATAGAGCGGCAGCAGCGAGAGCGACAGCACGCTGATGACGGTGGCCGCCGAGAAAGCGGTGACGCGCCAATGCCGCAGCAGCGTGCCGAACACCGCGAACATGAATCCGGTCAGCACGAACAGCAAATCGCCAAGCACGCCGTCAGGGCCGATATGGCCGATCGACTCGGCCCCGATCACCACAAGACCGCCGACGATGGCGACCGCCCCGAACACGCGCGAGAGCGAAACCCGCTCGCGGCAGAAGCACGCGCGGCGAGGAACAGGCCGCCGAGCGTCGCGCTGGAAGGCTGGATGACGCTGCCATGGCCGAGCGGCACGAACAGAAAACCCGTATAGCTGATGAGCGACATCACCGGCCCGCCCAGCACCATCAGCACCAGTCCGCGGCCCCATCCGATGCCGCAGAGATTGCCGATGCCGGCGCGCAGCACGATCGGCAGGAACGCGATGCCCGACCACAGGAAGCGGTGCATCAGCAGGTCCGCGGGCGTGAATCCGACCTTCAGCCCGTGCCGTGTCGCCACGAAGCCGAGCGCCCAGAACAGCGCCGCGCCTAGCGCCGCACGCGACCCCGAGCAGGGCCGGCTTCGCATCGGATTTTCGGGTTGGAATATCAGCGCCGCTGGTCGGCTCGTTCATCGCGGACGCTTAACGTTGGCCCGCACAGCGGATCAACCCACGCCCATGCAAGGCTGACGGGCGCATTGGCGGACCGGCACTGTTCGCAATTCGCCATTCACGCGCGGTGGCTGGCGCGCTACGCTAACTCACCCTGATCGCGTGAAAGGATCACCATGAACGAAAATCGATATTACGGGCGTTCGGGTCGAGGGCGCGAAATACGGCGTGGGTTTTGGCTCAGCGCTCGCCATCGCGATCTCCTATACCAACAACCACTCGATCCTCTGGGCGATCATCCACGGCATCCTGGGCTGGCTCTACGTGATCTACGTCGCGCTGTTTGGGTGATAGCAAAGTGGCCCGGATGAGCGAAGCGACATCCCCGGGACAACTCTCACAATCACCCCGGACATCGCTGCGCTCATCAGGGCTACGCGCTGTTCTCCTTCCGCCGGGCTTCGATGACGACCGGAGGCGGGGCGCGTTCGGCTGGCGCCAGCCTGGGGGCTGGAGACGGCGCTGCAAAGCCCGTCCGTCGCGACAAGAAGGCCGTGACGGGTCCTTGATCCGCGCGGCGCGGAAAGCTGAACGGGCCGCGCATCCGCGCGGCCCGTGGGCTCGTCGTTCACACCCCAGGGGCACTTCGGTGCCGTCGAGTTTGTCGACCTTCACCGGAAGCATCGGCTCGAGAATATTGAACAGCACGTAGTTCCAGACACGTCCGAATGTCGTGCTGGGGACGGCGCGGGCAAACCGGGACAGTCGTCGGTGCCATGCACATCCGGAGTCAACGCCGCGCCGTACTGCAACGCCTTCCCTGCCAGCAGCCGGCCTTCCTTGCTGACCACGTCCTGATTGCCCTGCGCCTCGACCGCCTGCTTCATGATGTCCTTGACCTCGTTGACCGTCGCGCTCGACGTGGTCGACAGCTTGCTTTGGGTGTCGCTGTCCAGCGAACTCGGCGGTCGCCGACAGGATGCTGGCCACCTGGCACGCTGGCTCGGCGGACGCGCAGATACTGGTTTGCCATCCTGCTGCACTGGGGCTGGTTCATCAGCCTGCCGTAGACCTGCGAATTGGCGCCGAGCGCAATTTCTTCCACGTGGACGTCGGTGAGCGAATAGTTCACCTTCACGACATAGTTGTTGTCGGTGCTACCCTTGAGCAGCCATCCGATATCGACGCTGATCCCCGTCGTGGCCTGTCCCTTGCGCTCGAGCTTTTGCTGCAGCTCGATGCTGCGAGACGAGCGCACGGAATCGCCAAGGTCGTCCTTTTCGGCGATGCAGATCGGAAAGAAATGCTTCCCGTCCGGATCGATGTGGTAGGATCGAACCGAGCGTCATCAACGTGGTCGGCGGACTCCTCGGAATGAATCCCAATTCCCGGAGTGTGTCGCCGAGCTGATCGCCGCTGGGCTTCTGAAAGGAATGCGCCGCCAGGGGCGCTGCCACCACGACTGCCGCTATTGCAGCCAAATATCGATGCGCATGACCGCCTCCTCTGTCCCAGGCGCTCGTCCAAATTGCTCGTTAGCCGGGGCAGCAGGCGCCGCCGCACGGGCGGTAGCCTCCCGGGCAAGCCGCTGCCGAGGTGACGACACAGGTCGCCGTCAGGATCGTGAAAATGATTCTGAAAACTAATGATCGCACGCATGGCCCGTCTCCCGATCAATGAGGATTGGCACGTTGCACTCAACCACAGGCAGCATAATTTCCCGCATCCATCGCGCGCGTGAAGCAGTTCACATTCAACCCAAGATTTTCGGAGAGGTGCCACAACAGGAGGCCCGCGACGGCATCGCGGGCTTCCTGCAAGCATTTCGAAAAATGCGCGCATGTCGGCGCCGCCTCGGGCGCCGACCGCGCGGGATGCTCACTGAATGACGCGACCGACGGTTTCGGTGCCCGCGCAGCGCAAGTCGCGATCGGTGAGCCGGTGCTTTGACACGCGCGCGACGCCAGACGCGGCTTTGTTCTCCATCCGACTCCATTCTGTTCGCAAAGAACAGATCGAGTCGGCGCAAATCAGCGCGGGCGAATTCTTAACAAGGCGTTTGTTCGCGCCGGTGCGCGTGCACCGCGCACAAAAGCAAGTAGCCCGAATGAACCGGCGGCGCGCACTTTCGCGCGACCCCTGGCTCATCCGGGCTACGATCGTATTGTTCGTTCCGCTCACGCCGCCTTCGCTACCTTCTCCGGCGGCGCGGTTTCCATCGCGCGCATGTAGAGATCGAGCAGGCTTTCGCGCTCGTCGCGCTCTTCCTGGTCCTGCTTTCGCAGCTTGATGATCTCCTTGAGGATCTTCACGTCAAACCCTTCGCCCTTGGCCTCCGCAAACACTTCCTTCTTCTGCTCGTTCAGCTCCAGCAATTCGCTGTCGATGTTCTCGATCCGCTCGACGAAAGAACGAATTTTGCCGCCGGGAATGGTGACGTCAGACATGGTGCCTCCCTGTTTAATGAGGTTGTGAAAATGCCCGCAAACAAATAACCAATGTGTTAACCTCGGAAGGTTCCCGCACCGGCAAATAAAGATAATCCCCAGACTTAACCATGAACGTCATTTCGATTCAGTCGCAGGTCGCTTACGGCCATGTCGGCAACAGCGCCGCGGTCTTTCCCATGCAGATGCACGGCATCGACGTGATGGCGGTGCCGACCACGCTGTTGAGCAACCGGCCGGGCTACCCGACCATCCGCGGCCGGGTGCTCGATGCGCCACTGGTCGCCGATCTCCTGCTCGGCATCGAGGAGCGCGGCGCGGTCGATACGCGCCAAGATGATCCTGTCGGGCTATCTCGGCTCGGCCGAGATCGCCGCCGTGGTCGCGGATTTTGTCGCGCGCGCCAAAGCCCACAATCCCGCGCTGCTCTATTGCTGCGACCCCGTGCTCGGGGATCGCGACCGCGGCCTGTTCGTCCACGCCGACATCCCGCCGCTGGTGCGCGACCGGCTGTGCCCGCTTGCCGATATCATCACGCCCAATCATTTCGAGTTCGAATGGCTGTGCGGGGCCAAGGCCGCGACGATCGACCAAGTGATCGAGGCAGGCGCGCGCGCTGATGGCGCGCGGTCCATCGACGGTCGTCGTCACCAGCGCCGAGCTGGCCGACACGCCTGACGGCGAGATCGAGACGCTGGCGGTCGAACGTGCAAACGCCTGGCGCGTGCGCACGCCAAAACTGCCGATCAGCCCGAACGGCACCGGCGATCTGTTTGCCGCGCTGTTGGTGTCCGCGCGCGTCCGCGGAGACGACACGCCGGAGGCGCTCAGCCATGCCGCATCCGCCATCTTCGCCGTGCTGGAACGCACCGCTATCCAGCGGCGACCGAGGAAATGCGCATCGTCGAGAGCGCCGGAGCTGCTCGCTCACCCGAAGCGCCGATTCGAATGCATCGCCATCAGCCCGTAGGAGCGGGAGAGAAAAATGAGCCGTTTCTGGAGCAGCTTGACGCACGACCTGAAGCCCTATGTACCGGGCGAACAGCCCCGCATGGCGGAGCTGGTCAAGCTCAACACCAATGAAAGTCCGTTTGGTCCTTCCCCACGCGCGTTGGAAGCGATTCGCGGCGAGGCGACCGATACGCTGCGTCTATATCCGGACCCACAGGCCACCGCGCTGCGGGCTGCCTTGGCCACCTACCACCAGGTACGACCCGAACAGGTGTTCGTCGGCAACGGCTCGGACGAGGTGCTGGCGCACGCCTTCGCCGCGCTGCTGAAGCATGATGCGCCGTTGCTCTTCCCGGACATCACCTACAGTTTCTACCCGGTCTATTGCCGCCTGTTCGGCATCGCCTACGAGGCCGTGCCGCTCGATCAGGCCATGCAGATCCGCGTTGCCGACTATCGCCGGCCGGCCGGCGCGCTCATCGTACCCAATCCGAATGCGCCAACAGGCGTTGCGCTGTCACGGGCCGAGATCGTTACCCTGCTGGAGGAACATCCGGACGCTCCCGTGGTCATCGACGAGGCCTATGTCGATTTCGGCGCCGAGACCGCGATTCCGCTGGTCGCCTCCCACCCGAACCTTCTGGTCGTTCAAACCATGTCCAAGTCCCGGGCCCTGGCCGGGCTTGCGGGTTGGCTATGCGATCGGCGACGCCGACCTGATCGAGGCGCTCACCCGGGTGAAGGACAGCTTCAACTCCTATCCTCTTGGCCGGCCCGCCCAGGCCGGCGCCATCGCCTCCCTGGAGGACGAAGCCTATTTTCAACAGAGCCGCGCTCGCGTGATCGAAGGCCGCGAGCGGCTAAACCGCGGACTGGTCCGGCTTGGCTTCGAAGTGCTGCCGTCCTGCCGCCAACTTCGTCTTCGCGCGGCATCCGGCGCACGAGGGCGCGGCGCTGGCCACCGCGCTGCGCCAACGGGCGGTGATCGTCCGCCATTTTCCCGCTGCCTCGCATCTCCGACTATCTGCGGATAAGTGTGGGCACCGACGAGCAAATCGACCGGCTGTTGTCGGCGCTGTCGGACATCATGGGCAGCCCGTAGAGCCGATCAGCCCTACGGCCCCGCGCGCTACCCGCTACTGCACGACGTCGAGTTTGACCTTGGCAACACCCTTCCCAACCATTCCCAGCGCGTCGGCCGCGGAATAGGAGACGTCGACAACACGCCCCCGGAACATAGGGACCGCGGTCATTGACCCGCACCGTCACCGACTGGCCGCTCGCGACGTTTGTCACGCGCAACTTGGTGCCGAAGGGCAACGTCGGATGGGCGGCGGTCATATCGAGCGTGTTGAACTTTTCGCCGTTCGCGGTCTTCGTTCCCTCGGTGTAGAAACTGGCCACCCCATGCGAAGCCGTTTTGGTTTCGGCGGCATCCCCTGCGCGGCGCCGGGGTATGCGCTTCTCACGGCGGCCACGCGCCTCTTCATCATGGACGACGTCGTTCGATCGTGGTCGAACGACGCCCGCCGGCTGGCGCGAAGTTCGGATTTTTGGGTGACGACCGAGGACTGCGCGCAGGCCGCAAGCGATGCGGCTGCGAGCGAGACAGCAAGCAGCCGTATGAATTTCCCTGCAGCGCGCGGCCGGGATCAACGGCCGCTTCAAGTTGAGTACGGCCTGCTCTGACGTCGACGCACGAAGTACTGGTGCAGCCAATGGAAGACATGTTGCAATCCCCGCTCGCGCCCCAGCCCAAGCCGAAAACCAACACGCGGCAATGGCGGGACCGAATCCGGCGGAAGCGTGGCCAGGAGGCGATCAGGCACGGTTTCCACAGCGCAATTCGGTTCGAGTGTGGTGATTGTGTCACAGGATTTTGCCCGGATTAGCCAACGGGTCGCGCGAATAGCGCCCCGCGACGATCGCAATTGCGCTCGCGCGGAGCGTAATCATCCGCATTGAGGCATTCAAGGCGGCGGATTGCGCTTTGGCTAATCCGCCCTGCTCGATCATCGCTGCGTTCAGGAAATCTCGTAGACCGACACCTTGTCGGCGATCCCGCTCAGCGCCACGCGTCGGGGCGTTGGCTTTAGCCCGTTGGTCTCGAGCAGGGTGCGGGCCTGCGCGTTCTCCACCACCGATCCCGTCACCACGATCGAGCGTGAGGCCGCAAGGCCCTGGACGCGCGAGGCGATATTCACCGTCTGGCCAAAATAATCCTGCTGGCCATTGAGCGTGACCGCGAGGCATGAGCCTTCGTGGATGCCCATCTTCAGGCGCAGGCTCTGATGCTGACGCTCGGCGCCGAGATCGCTCATCGCCTCGCGCATGCGGATCGCCGCGGCAATGGCGCGGTCGGGCGTCTCGAAGGTCGCCATCACGGCATCGCCGATGGTCTTTACGATCGCCCCCTTTCGGAGGCGATGATCTCCTGCAGCAGCCTGAAATGCTCGTTGACGAGATCGAAGGCCGTGAGGTCACCGACGCGCTCATAGAGCTCGGTGGAGTCCTTGAGATCGCTGAACAGGAAAGTCAGGCTCAGGATCTTCAGGCGCTGGCCGATGGCGAGCGTGTCGGTCCGGTAGATATCGCGAAAAGTCTGATTGGTGAGGAGACGCGTTGCCGTGAGAACGGACTTGCGCCGCTTCAGGAGGTCGTCCAGCGCCGGGTTCGCCACCCATACCGCCGGCAACACGCGACCGTCGGTGCGGTTGTCCAGGGCGAGGCGCAGCGGCCCGGGGCGCAAGGCAACGGTGTCGACGGGAACCTGGATCTTGTTGAAGATCACCGACAGGTTCTGGCGCTCGCCGGTCTCTTCGCCGCTGACCTCCAGGAACTGGGCCGTATGCGTCACGGGATCGAACACGATCAACGTGCCCTGCGGCACCTGCAGGGAAAGGATGGCCCGCTCGCCTGCCGGCAAGTCGACGATTTCGAGCGTGACGTCGTCCAGCAGCTTCTCCAGATCGGCCGGAAGATCGATCGCCGAACTCCAGAAGATCTGGCGATAATATTCGGCCGCGGACAGTTCGTCGGGACTATGGGCCGCGATCTTCCGCACGCGCGGGCTAACCGTGAAAGTCACCTCGACCAGATTGTCGAGCGTCGTCTCATAGCCCGCGGCGCAGAACGCGCAATTATACTGCGCGCTATCCAGCGTCTTCAGGCTCTTGTTGGCGGAAAGAACCCCGGCGCAGCTCGGGCACATCACGTTCCATGTCATCTCGAACATGCCGAGCCCCACCGCATTCAGCAGCGCTGCGATGACCCGCTCTTCGTCGATGCCTCGCCGTGCCTGCGAGATCAAGCGCGTTCATCTTGTTCAAGGCATGATCCGGGGCATCCCGCACCATACGCTCGAGCATGTCGACAACGGCTTCGTCGGACGACTGACGCAGGGCCGCAAACAAGGTCTCGGTTTCACTCATGCGACAATGCTACCTGAAAGAAGCGCAGCGCGAACACCCGCTAACCCATAACGTTCGCGTCGTCGTTGCCCTCGCCGGTCGGCTTGCGCGCGTCGCAATCGGCGGAGCCTGTCATTCAAGACAAAAAGCCCGCGATGAAATCGCGGGCTTTTTGCTCAAACGGCGATGGAGATGTCGGTTAGCGGATGGCGCGACCGGTGGTCGGGGCTGGCGCGGCCGTCTCGGCCGTCCGTGTCGTCCGCGGTGTCAGGACGCTCAGCTGATGCGCAGTGGCCGCGGAGGTCAGCGCCGGCGACTGCTCCTGACATCAGCGGCGCCCAGCACGCTGACCTGCACCGCCGATATCGGCAGCCCCTTCGTTTCATAGCTCGGCAACTCCGCTGCAAAACCGACGAGTGGCACCCGCAATCGAAATTGCGGCGGCTGCGATGGAAAGGTAGGTCTTTTTCACTTCAATTCTCCGGGGTACGATTCGAGGCCATAACCTATACCTCTTTTTGTTGCATTGCGATATCACGATATTGCATTGCAACAATGCAACTCCTCCTCTCAATTAATAGTGAGAGGCCAATCAGTTAGCAGAAAGGCTGACATTCATTCTGGAGGAATGCGGCGAGTTGCGGCCGTAACGCCGCGCACACTGGGACTGGCGAGTAGCAAGTAGGGCCGTGGGGCGGATTAGCCGACCCCGTCCACTGGTGCTCAACGAGCGAAGGCGGAAGGCGTCATCCGCCCTACTCGAACTGCGTCAACCGAACGGGAGAAAGAGCATGCAAGTCGCAGTCGTCGGGGCTGGAGCGGTCGGATGTTACTATGGGGGATTGCTGCTGCGGGCCGGGCATGACGTGACGTTCATCGGCAGGCAGCCGCATGTCGACGCCATCAACGCCCATGGCCTGCTGCTCGACACCAAGACTTTCAACGGCCACCTGCCCGCCAAAGCCGCGACCGACGCAACTGCGCTCGCCTCGCCCGATCTGGTGCTGGTTTGCGTGAAGTCGGCCGATACCGAGCAGGCCGGCCGGTCGCTCGCCGGACGCTTGCTGCCGGAAACTTCCGTTCTCAGCCTGCAGAATGGCGTCGACAATGCGCCGCGTCTCGCCGCCGTCACCGGCCACGCCGTCATTCCCGTCGGTCGTCTATGTCGGCAGCGAGATGGCCGGGCCCGGCCATGTCAGGCATCACGGCGGCGGCGACCTCGCCATCGGCGCCTCCCCGCGAGCGAAGCGCTGGCGCAAACGCTTGCAGCCGCCGGCATCGGCATCGACGATCGCCGACGACATCGACAAGACGCTATGGAGCAAGCTGATCATCAACTGCGCCTTCAACGCGCTTTCCGCCGTGGCTGATATTTCCTACGGGCCGATGCTGGAAGTCGAAGGCACGCGGGATGTCGTCACGCGCGCGGTGCAGGAGGCGACGATGGTCGCCCGCGCCTGCGGCGTATCGATCGGCGACGATCTCCTCGCGCATATCCTGAACATCCCGGCCATCATGCCGAACCAGATGTCGTCCACCGCGCAGGATCTTGCGCGCGGCAAGCCCAGCGAGATCGACTTTCTCAACGGCTATGTGGTGCGCAAGGGCGCCGAGCTCGGCATTCCCACGCCGACCAATCATGCCCTGCAGGTGATGGTGAAGCTGGCGCAACGGGGCAAGGAGATATCCGGGCGACGGACGGCAGCGTGTTGCCCGGATGAGCGTTAGCGACATCCGGGACCACGCCAACACCGCCCCGGATTTCGCTGACGCTCATCCGGGCTACGGCCGCTCCGGCGACCGCCTACGCGATTACTCGCTTCTCGAGGATTTTCCGAAAATCCGTTGCCAAGCTGCCGTAGTAGCCGGCCAGCACCTCGTAAAGGTCTGCTCGGCCTTAGTCGGTTGCTGCCCGCGCCTGCTGTTCGCAGCGCGAGGCTTTCGTCTCGTACTTTTCTACCTTGGTCTTAAGCTCGGCCACCACCATCGTCGTTACTCCCCGCCACACGCACGCCTAATGATGCTAGGCCGGCAAAGGTCGAAAAGATGGCCGGGCTGAGGAGATTTCGCAGCGTAGCCGTGAGCAAGTCGTGACCGAGCGCGCTGGGCGCCTATCGCGCCGGCACCGGCGCCGGCGGACGCAACGATGACCGCGCGGTGCTTGCCGCCGGCCGCTTCGCCGCGACGCGCTTTCCGCTGTCGATCGATTCCAGATAGGACGTCAGCGCCCAGGCCGAACTGGAACCGCTGGAATAGTGTTTTTGCAGAAACAGATAGAGCGTGAGGTGAAAGCGGTCCTTGGCAGAGACCGCGCGGGCTGCGATGGCAGGATGCGCAACTTTCGGCAAACAGTTTTGGCGCCGGTTTGCCCTGGTCGAGATTCTGCGCGACGGCCACCGATCCGCCCGTCGCGACGATGCACGGCAAGAACGAGCAGACCGCAGCGCGCTTTCATTGGCGACATCAGTTTTTCCGGTACACGGAGCGGATGAGCCGCCTCGGCAGCTCGGGAAGAAGGCGGAAGATGGCAGGCGAAGCGCAATCTGCTGTCCAGGCGTGGCGAAAAGTGGGTGCACTTCCGCCATCATTGCGTTCCAATCCGAGGCGATGGAGCGCGCGCCTACCGCATCCCTCTCTCAATAAGGCGGCTTCTTCTTTTCCCGCTGCGCCCTTGCCGCCTCCATCCACCACGCGAGATCATCGGCAAAGCGCGGAAACGCGTGCGACAGCGCCTTGCCGCCCTCGCCGGCCGGCTTGCCGTCTTCGGTCAGCGTCTGCGCGATCGGCCCGACCGCGATCGAGCTCGAAATCACCACCATGCCCATTTCGAAAGCGTGCCGTGCCATGCGCAGCGCCGCGCGCGCGCCGGAGAAGCGGCCGGCCGAATAGCTCGCAATCGCGGCGGGCGCCAGAACCACTCCTCGAGAAAATGATCGGTGAGGTTTTTCAGCCCCGGCTGCATGCCCCAACTGTATTCGCCGGTGACGAAGACAAAGCCGTCGGCGGTGCGGATCTGCTCGGCTAGTTTTTCGAGCGCGGCCGGCGCGCCGCCTTTCGGATGTTCCTTGTACATCCGGTCCAGCATCGGCAGGCCGATCGCCTTGGCGTCGATCAGTTCGACATCGTCGCCGCGCGCGCGCAAACCCTCGACGACGAATTGCGCCAGCCGGATGCCCATGCGGTCGGACCGGTAGGAGCCGTAAAGACGAGAATGCGGTTGCCCATAACGCCTGCCCCTTAAGACATTGGATGATGCAGTCGAACCATGCGGGCTCCTTCCCATGCAAGGCCGGAGCCTGTCGCAAATGAACCTGAATGCCGCCGCGCTACGCTCTAGGCCAAGCCTCATCTGATCAACGACAATGCGCCCGGATGAAGCTGCGCTTTCGGATTGGCGAATAGAGCATCAGTCCGGCCTACCAATACCCGGTTCATCTCCGTAAACAGGTATATGGATCGGCGAATGGTGCGGCTGCGATCGCGCCCGCCGTTCCGATCATGGGAGAGATGAGATGCTGATTCCCGAGATCGGCGCCGTGAGTTTCAGAGACGATCGCCTTAGGTCGTCGGCAAGAGAAAAGGCCGGCGGGCATTACGCCGCCGGCCTTCTCTTGCAACTGCCGGCTCGGGAGGTCCGGTTCCGCTGCGATTCCATGCCTAAAGTTTGACCTCTACAGCATTAATAAAATCTTAACGATCGGATGTGAGGTGCATCACGGATGGGCAGAACCTTCTGGCGCTAGCTTCGTACCAATAAGAGTAGCTGCGCTTACAGGAGGCCGACATGACGCAAGTCTATTTTCACTGCTCGAATTCCCGCGAAGTGCGGATCGATCGATCCGGCGAAGCGGTGAGCGACCTCGCCGAGGCACGCGACCGCGCAGCCGGCATCGTCCGGTCGCTGATCATGGGACGCGACGCGGAAGACTGGCGCGACTGGGTCGTGCATGTCAGCGACGATTTCGACGACGAGATCTTCGTTCTGCCGTTCGCCGTTCGTCCTCGGCAAACCGCACTGAGAGGTTGCCATGCTGCCGGCGCGATCCGCCCTTCATGCCGCTGCTCCGCCGCCTCGATGCGATCGTGGCGCGCTGCCACCGCCTGATCGAGCGCGCCCGCGACCCTATCGTCCCGAGCGCCACTACATGCGCGGCCCCGGCCCGAAATGGCACGCCAGGCATCGCGCTGACATCGCAGGCGTTGCCCTCTAAGACGCGGCCGATCGCGCACCCGGCGCGTTCTGCGCCAGATCCGGAAAATCCCTATTCCTTCGCGCTTTCTCTGCGCTCCAGTTCCAGCCCCGGAACCCACGGCCTCAACCTCTCCACGAGATTGCCTTGCTTTGGTCAAACCTCGCTGGCCGTGTGGCAGCTTGGACAAGGCTTTCTGGGCAGAGGGTTTTCCACGCCGCAAAGCATGCTCGCCGCGATGCGGGTGACATTGGACTGAGCAAGGGACCGCCAATGCAATCCACGCCAACGCCGAAAGACACCGATCCGCACGACGTCTTTGCGATCGAAACGCTGCTGCACGCGCATGCCGAAAAAGCGCCACCGCTGGCGCACGATCCGCCGCACCCGCCGGCGCCGCAAGTCCACATTGCGCCCCAGATTTCGGTCAGCGCGCCAATTCCGCAGATTGAACCGACGTTTCGCGACCCGGACGTGCGCGATATCCAGGTCGAGAATGTCAGGCCTAGCGAGATCAAGGTGGATGGTCTCAAGCCTCCCGGCGAACGGCCGATGGGCAAATGGACGAAGCGCGTGATCATGGCAGCTGCTCGGCCTGTGCGGCGCCACGGCTGCCGCCGCCTGGCAGCATTATGGCGATCAGGCCAAGGCGATGGCCGCCGAGTGGGCGCCGCCCTTCGTGCTGGCTGCATTGCCTTCGGCAACCAGACCTGCCGTCCCCGAGCAACCGAGCGCGTCCGCCACCGAGGCCGCCGCAACGGATCAGGCTGCCGCGCAACCGGCGACAGCAGCCGCACGCGGCTCAGCCCGAACCCGCCGCCACCGCCGCGGCTGCTCTTCCAGCGGAGCCGAGCCCAGTTGCAATCGATGGCGCAGGATCTCGCCGCGATGAACCAGCAGGTCCAGGAGCTGAAAGCCACCATCGCGCAGCTCAGGGCGAGTCAGGCGCAGATGGCGCGTGAATTTGCCAAGGCTTCGGAGGCCAAAGCGGCCGAAACCAGGCCTGCCGAGCAGAACCAGCGGCCCAGGGTATCGGCGCTGACGCCGCCTGCGCCGCGGCCGGCCGTCCCGCCGCCGTGCGCAAGCCGAAGCCGGCCTATTCGCCTATTGCGCCCGCGCCGATTGCCGCCGCTCCCGCAGCGCCGCTCCCGCCGGCGCAAGCCGCTGCACCGTTGCCGCCTGCGCCGCCCAGCAAACGATCGCCGATGACGGCGAACCGGTGGTGCGCCCGCCGATGCCGCTGCGGTAGGTATTTGCGGTCCCCGGATGCTGCGCGGCGCCAACAGCGCGATCACGCGCGTCTTCGACGCGCTATGTTTGCGGCGTGATGCGCTGCCGATCCGGGTCCATGCCAGAGACGGGTCCCGGCTCAGCGGAATCAGCGCTACCGGACGATGCTCCGCATCGCCTCGGCGCACCAGCGTCCGGGACAAGTGACCGCGCCAATCTGCTAGCTCTGATGCGGTCCCCGCATCATCTTCATGGCGTCCTCGATATGACGCCACTCCCTGGCTTCCTCGGCATCGCCCTTGCTCTCGCAAGCCAGCGCATTGTGGGCGGCCTGCGCGATCGCGGTGAGGCCGTGCTTCTCCATCATCTGGCGCGCAATCGTGTGGATCTGCATTTCCGACATCATGTCGCTCTCCCGGGTTCCACCAGTCCACGCCGCAGCGTTTCGCTTCGTCGCGGCTTCCTCGTGGAAACGGCCGAACCGAAAGTCTCGTTCCTCCCGCTGCGATAGATAATTTTCCGACAAGTTTACGGGTCGGTTCCACCTGAGGTCGCTGACCCCGTAGTATCCCGTCCGCAATCTTCCCGAATATTAAGCCGGTCTTCCGCCTGCTATTTTTCAGCGTGAATCGCAATCGCGGGAGTCGGATATGGCCAGAGTCTATTTCCACTACTCCAATTCCGAGGGCGTATGCGTCGACCAGCGCGGCACCGCCGTCGGAAACCTGGCCGAGGTGCGCGACCACGCCGCCCGCGTCGTACAGTCGCTGATTACGGTGCAAGGCCCGGAAGACTGGCGCGACTGGACGCTGCATGTCAGCGACGATCTCAACGACGAAATCTTCGTCCTGCCGTTTTCGTCCGATGCTCGGCAAGCTGCACTGAGAGTCGCCATGCTGGTCATGCAACCGCTGCTCGAACGCCTGACAGAGATCGCGATCCATTGGCACCGGCTGGTCGACCTTGCCCGCAACCCCTACCGCCCCGAGCTGCACTACATGCGCGGCCCCGGCCCGAAATGGCACGCGAAACATCAGGGCATTCAGTAGCCCGGTAGCCTGATGAGTGATTTCGCATCCGGACGTGGTGGAAGCGATCCGAGCGATAAGCCATCGCATCATCCGCGGCTAAATCGATGGATTTCGCTGGCGCTCATCCATCCTACGATAATTCCCCCAACTCCGGCGGCTCGAACCAGTTCGTCAGCGACAGGCCGCCGTCGATCACGATCGCGGCGCCCGTGACGTAGGCCGACATCCGGTTCGACAGCACCGCCAGCGCCAGCGGCGCGAGGTCGTCGGCCTGCGCCGAGCCGGCCGAGCGGAATGTGTCTTGCGAGCGACGGGATCGGCGACGAAGCCGCCGGCCGCGATCGCGCCGGGCACCAGCGCGTTGACGCGGATGCCGAAGCGGCCGAACGTCTTGGCCAGTTCCTTCACCAGCATCGCAAAGCCCCGCCTTCGACGTCGAGTAGTGCGGCAGGTTGCGCGGCGTGCCGGCATGCAGCGAGGTCAGCAGCAGGAACGAGCCGGGCTGCTTGTCGCGCGATCAGCTTGCGCGCCAGTTCGCGCGCGAGATGAAAGCCGGCCTCGAGATTGACCGCATGCATCTGCGCCCAGGTCTCCGTGCTGACGGCCAAGCGCGTGATCGGCCTCGCGCCGCGGCGGCGAGGCGCTGTGCACGAAATGCGTCACGCGCCCGACGGCGCGGACTGCGCTCCGCCAGCAGCGCATCGCGCGCGGCAGGATCGGCGAGATCGCCGACCCAGGGCACCGGCGAGTCTGGTCGCGGCGACGCCTTGATCGCCGCAGTTACCGTTTCCCGGATTCACGTCCGCAAACACCGTGCGCACGCCCTCGCCCACCAGCGCCTGCGCAATCGCGCGGCCGATGCCGTTGCCCGCGCCGGTGACGAGCGCCGCCTCGCGCGCGGGATCGAACGGCATGTCGAAGATGCTCATGACGGTCGGCTCCCGAAGGCGTTGCAAGCGGCCCGCAGTCCGCCATCAATTGCGGTTTGGCGCAACCCGTCTCCGGCCGCAACGCTCCTCCAGCAAAATGGGGCGGACCCGCCATGTCCGCCCCATACGTGCCCGGATATCCGGAATGGACGCGCCTCGGGATCAGGACCCCGGCGACCACTTCCAGATGATGTCAGACACGTTGACCGGTTTCGAATCAGGCCGAGCTTCGCAAAACGGTCGGCAATCGCCTGCTGGCTCTTTACGGTCTCATCATCGACAGGCACGACGCGGTAGCTCGAGCGAGAGACGAAGCGTTTGACCGCGTCGATATCGACACCGGTCGCCTCGGCTTGCGCCCTCGCCACCTCATCGTGATGGCTGTCCGCCCACCGTCCCTCCGAGGCAAAGACGGCGTTGAGCTTCGCTACCAGTGCCGGATGCTTGTCCACGAAGTCCGATCCCGCGATATAGAACGCATTGGGCTTGTGCACGTCCTTGTCGAACAACGATGACCCGCGCATTCTCCTTCAGCTCGGCCAGCGCCAAATAGGGATCCCAGATCGACCACGCATCGACCGAGCCCTTGAGGAAGGCTGCCGTCGCATCGGCCGGCGCGAGCGGCGCCGGCGAACATATCGCCGATAGGATAGCCCGGCCTTCTCCAGCGCCGCGACCAGCAGATTATTCGCGCTCGATCCCTTGGCGAAGGCGATACGTTTGCCCTTGAGATCGGCAATCGTTTTGATCGGCGAGTCCCGGGAACGATGATCGCCTGGTTGTTGCCGTCCGATTTGACGGCGGCCACGTACGTATCCTCGCGCCACCCGCCTGGGCAAAGATCGGCGGTGAATCGCCGACGAAGCCGAAGTCGATGGCGCCGACATTGATGGCCTCGAGCAGCGGCGGACCGAACTGGAAATCGACCCACTTGATCTCGATGCCGAGCGGCTTGAAGGCGTCCTCGACCGTGCGGCGCTGCCGCACAGCCGGAAAGAACTCCGCCCTTCTGCGTGCCGATGCGGATTTCGACCGGTTTGTCCTGTGCCTCGCGCATGGGCGGGCGACATCGCGAGCGATGCGAAAATCAACGCGCCGGCGATGATATTTCTTCTCGTGGTCATGCGTTCTTCCTTTCTGATTTGATTAAGCCGTCGGTTCACAACGGCGAATGCGTGCTGGTTTGCCTGCCGCCCAGTACCGCCTTCGCCGCACGTTCCGCCTCGCGGGCCGAGCGGAAATCGCGGCCATCGAGACGATCGAAAGCGCGATCGGCGGAGAAGAAGGTGAACCCGCGCTCGTCGCCTGCGACGATACCGGCGGTACGGGTTGTGAATTTCGATGATGTAGGCTTTGGATCATGGCTGTTCATTCGCCGACAATGTCGGCGCTCCCTGTTGCGCGTTTGATCTCTGGGTTTTGCTACGGGAGGATCAGCAACAGGCGCCGGTCGCCGCCGAGACGCAGCGACGGGTGATGCGCTTGCGCATATCGCCCACGGCTGGCTTTGATTCAATCTCATGCGGTGACCCTGAACACAGTGCATCAAATATCCGGCGGTTCGCCGAATTGGTCAATGAAATGGGTGTCCAATCTTTTCACCGCGACATCAGTGCTTTTCTCCGCAAGCGCTGCAAAACGGACGGATCCATCTTGCGCGAGCTGTAAGCGCGAAGTCGCGGCACGCACTCCGCTTCAGGCACGTCCATGGTATTCGCGCTCCTCCCGACTGCACCGCCGCGCGAGCGCGTTCCGCGCCTTGCGCTGGATCAACTCGGCACATTGCCGCACCGCTAGGTTGCTTCCACCTCGCCCAAAATCGTCCTAACCTTGGCTTGTAACCGGCGGGCCTACCATCATGCGAACCCGCGTTCGAAAAGTCGCCCACGTTCTGGAACGCCTTGGGCTTGCCATGGCAGGCGCGGCGAGCGGGTTGTTTGTGGCGGCTCTGGTGGGAACGAGCCATTCCGCACTCACCAATCAGGCCTTCCTGCTCGTGATGATGATCGGCGGCGCCGTCGGCTTTTATCTCGGCATCGATACGCCGCCATTGCCCTTCAACGCATCGACCGGCCGGCCTGCCGATGGCGCGCTGGGTCGGCAAGATCGATACGCCGGAACTGCTCAGCGCGATCGGCACCTTCCTCGCGGCGTTCTCGGCGTTCGCTTGCGTCGGCGTGATCGTGCTGCGCCACGATCCGCATTTGGTATGGATATCGATGATCATGGCCGGATGGGTGGTCGGCGTCACCATGCAGATCATCGCCGGCACGATCGCCCGCCTGCGCCGTTGATCCGGCAGCAGGCGGTCCTGCATTCGCCGTCAGCTCGTCCTCCAGCGTCAGCACCAGGCCGGTCAGCGCCGCGCCGATGCCGAACATCAGCCCGTAGGTCGTGACCAGCATCAGCATGGTCTGAACAGGTGCGCCGCTTTTGGCGACGAGGTCCCTGACATGGAAGGCATCGATCAGGCTGAGCAACAGCACCAGCCGATAGCCCTAACGCCACGCCCATCAGGAAATGGGTCAACAGCGCATTGAAGAGTGATTTTTTGGACGCATGACGCCGTGCCTTCGGCATGATGCGAAGCCAACGCACGGCCGAAGAACTGGTTCCTCATCGAGAGAACAGAATTCGTCCAGCCTTGCTGGCGCAGCAGCGGCCCCGGCCGTTTGCAAAGCGTTAAGCAAGCGCTGCCAACACTCACCGGCATTTCACAAAATTTCCACAATCCTCTTTAGGAAGAAGAAGGCATTCGCTTTCGAGACAAGGAGAATTCCCCATGCGGCTAGGGCAAGCGATCTTTTCGGCGGCGGCCGGCCTCCTCACCTGGCAGCGCCGACGCTCGCCAGGAACTCCAGCACAAATTCCCTTACGGCGAAGGCAACCGAGGCGCCCCCGGCCGCTCGTCTGCCATGCCTATCAGCAGGCCGCCGACGGCTCGTGGACGCAACGGCCCTGTCAGGAGACGGGCTCCAAGGCGTCAGCTCAACCTCACCCGCCGCAAAAGAGCGCGACCGAAGAAACGCAGTGAGCGGGATAGCGGCGTAGGGTGGGCAAAGGCGCCCTTGCGCCGTCCCCACCATCTATCATCGATCGCGCATCTTGATGCTCAACGGCTTTACGATCTGCGGAAGCTGGGCTCGGACAATTGGCGGCGGTGATGCTCATCAGGCTGTTTACCGCCGCGCAGAACTGTTCCGGTGACCGCCGTCGTTTCCTCGGTGACGTTCCAGCCGTTCGTCTCGGCGTTTTCCTTGGCCAACTTTTGCTCGATCTGAAGCATCTTTTTGATGAGCGCGTACGGTTTCCAGTCGGCCTTGGACAGCTTGACGGGGGCGCACCGCAGACGTTGTGGGCAATCGCTTTCTGCACACCAGTGCTGACGTCGCTCATGTGGCCCTCGACCACGGCGGTGAAGCGCGCCTTGGCGTATTGGCTGTTGGCTGCGATGAAGTCCTTGCAGAAGGCGACCCGTTGACCTCCGTCGCGGGCCTTGATGTAGGCCGTCTGCGTTTCGTAATGGAGGCGGTAGGCGAGTTTGTTGGCGTTCGGGTCGGATTTCACCGCTTCGAGCATGGCGCGGTGGTCACCCGAGGCGGCGTCATTGATCCTGATGTCACATACTTTGGCGAGGGAGACGACCGGAACGTAGGCCCGCACCTTGGCTTCCAAGGCATCGTTGGCGTGCGCAACTGGTGCGAACAGGCTGGCGGCGATTGCGAAAGCAGCGAGACAGCGTTTCATTGGTGACATGCTCCAGATCACCGAACAGCAAGCGGCGGCGGGGTTGGGATCGCGGTGGCCGACCGCACACACCAGCGCGGCGACCCAGCCGCGAAGCGTCCAGCCCAGAAAACGGGTTGAGCAACTTACTGCGCGAATTCCTTGGGCGGCTGTCGAGCGCCCATCTTGATCTGGATCATGGTTCCGCTGCGTGACCGAGACGGCAGGCCGCAAACCCTCCCAGTTTTGGCTTCGGTGTGTGTAACCTCACCATGGCCTTGCAGCGAAGACGCCCCTCCGGCGCGATCGGATCGCCAGCCACGCGCCAAAGACGGGCGAGCGCCGTGCACGCCGGGCATTGGTTCCGGCGGTGCCCTGGGTCACCCGCACGCCTCCTGCGAAGCAATCCATTGTCATCCTCAGTGCACCGAAAGATGGATTGCTTCGCGGAGTCGCGTCATCGGGCGCGCATTCGCGCGACCTGGTTGGCCTCGCAATGACGATGAGGATCACCTCTGCCTACGCCACCGCCCTGGCCAGCCAATCCTCGAAACGCGTCGGCATGATCCGCGCGCCGTCGTCCGGCACCAGCGTGCGCAACGCGAGCGGCGCACCGAAATACGGCACGTCGGCGCCCGCCACGATCCGGCTGCTATCGCCCTGCTTGCGGAAGCCAGCGGCCGACGAGAAGTCCGCAAGCGGTGCCGCTTTCGGGACCTGCGACCTCGCGCGTATGCCGTTGGCCGGGCTCGCCCAGGGTCACGTCGGCGAGCGCTGCGGCGACGTCGTCGGAAAGCATTGGCTGCATCAACTGGCTGGAGACATGAACCGCGCCATCCCTGCGCCCGGGATCCGCGACCCTCCGACGAATTCGAAGAACTGGGTGGCGCGCAGGATCGTGTAGGCCAGGCCGGAATTCGTGATCAGGCGCTCTCCTGGTGCCAGCTTGGCGCGGAAATAGCCGCTGCTCTCGCCAGCCGGTCGGTGCCGACAACCGACAGCGCGACGCAATGCCGTACGCCAGCCTGCTTCGCCGCCGCGATCCGGGTTGCGCGTCCCCGTCTCGAAGAACTGCAGTACCGCCTGGTCCTCGAACGAGAGGCGAATTCGGACACGCATCGACGACAATATCACGGCGTCTGCAAGCGCTGGTTGCAGGCCTTCCCGGTCACGGCATTGACGCCCTGCTCGGCGACGCCTGCAGCACCCGCATGACCGCGCGACCGGAGCAACGGGGCCAATTTCGAGCCGATCAGGCCTCGTACGCCGATGATAACGATCTTCATTTCCTCAGCTCCTTTTGGTCCCTGAAGCCGCGGCACCCCGCGCCACCTCGCCAAGACGAGCTGGAACGCGGGCCGGTGTGACACGCCCCACCGTAAACTCTGATCACCCATGGGCACCACCCATACTGGCGGCCCCCGCACGCCCGCACCAGCGCAAATGGTCTCAGTGTCCCATGAAAATCGGCACCCTCTCACCGCCGCCATCGTCTCGCTTTCCAGCCGTCGGCGGCGGGCTCGCCGTCTATGTGGCCGTCACGAAGTACCAGACCATGGACAAGGTCTCGGTGGCGCAGAGCCGGCTGGAGGTGGTGCGGGCGCGTCGGCGAATATCCCGCGCTTACATGAATCCCGAGCGCGGCTTTGCCACCAACATCCTGTATCGGGCCGCCCGCGGTGGATCCGAAGACTGCGGAGCCGAACTCAACGAGAAATACCGCAAGAACACCGACGGCGCCCGCGACAAGATGAATGCAGATCCGCAAGAACCCTGTCCGGCGGCGCTCGACGACGGCGCCGCCGTCGGCACCGGCATCGACGCGCTGAACGCGAAGTTCGCAACGCCTGCGCGAGGCCATGGACAAGGCGATCGACGGGCCCGGCCAGAAGCCCGCAAGGACGCCGCCAGGAAGATCGTCGCCGACAACGCCGTGTTCAATACCGCCGTCACCACGCTGCTCGACGAGCAGGTCCGCAAGCATGGCGCATGCTCGACGGCGACGCCTATCGGCAGGCGAGTCTACGCCAACATCGCCTGGACGCTGCGCGACGTCGGCGGCTTACAATGCCAGCCTGCACAAGAACCTCGTCGGCGCCAAGCGCGCCGCCACCGATGCCGAAAAGATGGATTTCAGCCGCTCGCCAGGGCCGCGCCGACCAGATCCTGATGTCGCTGCAGGAATTGCGCGGCAATCCCGCGACGCCGGCCAACGTGGCGGCGGCGCTCGGACAAGATGAACGACGCCTATGTCGAGCGTTTCGGCAAGGAGCTGAAGCTCGGTCAAGGACGGCGCCATCAGCGGCAAATACGAGCACGATGTCGACACCTTCTACGCGGAATCGCAGCGCGGTCTCGGCGTCGGTCGTCGATGTGCGCGACGCCTTCTACGACAACGCCGAGCAGATCCTCGGCGCCAGCCTATTCCTCCGCGCGCTTCAGCTTCCTGATCGCGCTCGCCGGCCTCATCGCGGTCGTCGTCGCCAGCGCCGGCCTGATCGTGATGGTGCGCCGCCGCGTCTGCAAGCCGATCGTCGACCTCACCGCCACGATGTCGCGCCTTGCCAGCGGCGACGTCTCCGACGAAATCGCGGGCGCCGAACGCGGCGACGAGATCGGCGCGATGGCGGCTGCCGTTCGCGTCTTCAAGGACAACATGATCGAGGCGGAACGCCTGGCCGCGGAGAAGGAAGCCGCGAGAACGACGTCAAGATGCGGCGCGCCCAGGTGCTCGACGAACTCACCCGCGCGTTCGAGGCCAAGGTCACCGAACTGGTCGGCGGACTGTCGTCGGCATCATCCGTGATGGAAGACACCGCGCAGTCGATGTCGTCGACCGCGGCCGCCACCAACCGCCAGGCCGGCGTCGTCGCCGCCGCCTCCGAGCAGACCTCGGCCAACGTGCAGACGGTGGCGAGCGCCACCGGAGGAGCTGACCTCCTCGATCTCGGAGATCGGCCGCCAGGTCGCGCAATCCACCGAGATCGCCGCCCGCGCGGTCGAGAACGCGCGCCGCACCGGCGATACCGCCCGCTCGCTCGCCGACGGCGCGCAGAAGATCGGCGACGTCGTGACGCTGATCCAGAGCATCGCCGCGCAGACCAACCTGCTGGCGCTCGAACGCGACCATCGAGGCCGCGCGCGCCGGCGAAGCCGGCCGCGGCTTTGCGGTCGTCGCCTCCGAAGTCAAATCGCTGGCCGGCCAGACCGCGAAGGCGACCACCGAAATCTCCGAACAGATCGCGGCGATTCAGGCCGCGAGCGACGAGACCGTGACGGCGATCCAGAACGTCGCCAACGTGATCGCCGAGATCGACCAGATCGGCATCGCGATCGCGTCCGCGATCGAGGAACAGGGCTCGGCGACCAAGGAAATCTCGCGCAGCGTCCAGGGAAGCCGCGCGCGGCACCCAGGAGGTCAACTCCAACATCTCCGGCGTGCAGAAGGCCGCCGACGACACCGGCTCCGCCGCCAATCAGGTGCTGCGGCGCGGCCGAGCAACTGTCCTCGCAGTCGAAGGATCTTGCCGGGCAGGTCAACCGCTTCCTCTCGGAGGTGCGTGCGGCGTAAGCGTTCGCGCGTCAGTCGGAGAACCCGACAAAGCGGACGAAATCGCCATTCGACTCACGGTCCGACCGCACCGCATTGGCCGGAAAGCTGTCGTCGGGATAGCCCATGGCGACGCAGGTCATGATGACCTCGTCCTCGGGGATATTCGGCGACCTCGCGCACGATGTCCGAGCGCATGATGCCCTGCCCGTTGATGACGCTGCCGAGCCCGCGGTCCCATGCGGCGCAGCACGATGCCGTAGCAGAGCGCGCCGAGATCGAAGTGGCAGACCGCGCCGGGATCGAGCATCCGGTCATAGGTCAGGACCAGCGAGACCGGCGCGTCGAACTGCCGGAAGCCGCGCAGCACCCAGTCCTGCCGCATCGGCTTGTCGTCGCGCGCAATGCCCATCACGGCGAACAGCTTTTTGGCGATGTCGACCTGCCGGCCGCGGTGCACGCCCTGATATTCGCCATGGCTGACGATGTCGCGCTTCGGCTTGGCGCCCGCGATCATCTCCTCCATGTTGCGCCGGCGCAGTTCCTCCAGCGGCTCGCCGGTCAGGACATGGATATGCCAGGGCTGGGTGTTCATCGACGACGGCGCGCGCTTGGCGACCTCGATGATGTCCTCGATCACCGTGCGGGCGACCGGCTGCTTCTTGAACCCGCGCACGCTCTTGCGGGTCTGAACCAGCGTCTCGAAATCCATCCGTTGCATTTCGTCCGTCCGTTGCATTCCCGTGGTCAGTCAATCCCTCTTGAAACGATAATCGAAGCGGTCGCCATCGGCCGTGATCAGGCCGACCGTCGGCGTCGGAAAATGAATCGGCGAGGATCAGCGTGTCGGTGCCGGCGACGGAAGCAAAGAATTTCCGCCGCGAGACCGCCGACTGCTTCGGGTCCCAGTCGGGCCTCGCCGACCATTCCGGCTCGCGGCACTGGATCGACGTGATGCATGAGTCGCCGGCCACCACCGCGCGCTTGCCCTTTGAGAAGATGTTGACGCAGCAATGACAGGGCGAATGCCCCGGCGTCGGCGTCAGCGTAACGGTATCGTCGAGCGCGTAATCGTCGTCAACCAGCAGCGCCTGCCCGGCCTCGACGATCGGCAGGCAGTTGTCGCGGAAACACCGTGCCGGGCGGGTTGGCGCCCTTGCGCATTCTCCGCCTCCCACGCCGCATATTCCCTCTTGTGAAATATGTATTTGGCATTCGGAAACGTCGGCACCCAGCGCCCGTCGCGCAGCGTGGTGTTCCAGCCGGTATGGTCGATGTGCAGATGGGTGCAGAACACGTAGTCGACCTGCTCGTAGGATGATGCCGAGCGCGAACAGCTCGTTGCGCCAGCGCTCCTTGCCGGGAAATCGAACGGCGGCGGATGGCCCTTGTCCTCGCCGGTGCAGGTGTCGACCAGGATGGTGTAGCGCGGCGTGCGGACGACAAAGGTCTGGTAGGTGATGCATCATCAGGCCCGAGCGCGGTGTCGAACACCTCCGGCTCCATCGCCGGCGAGATGATGCCTGAACACGGCCTCGTCATAGGCCGGGAAGAAATCCTGCGGCCGCCGCCACGGGCCCCTCGCGCTCGATGACCGCGTCGATGGTGATGTCGCCGATCCTGATCTGCTTCATGGCTGTTACGCTCCCCAATTTTTGAAAAGCGTAGCTGCGAGAGCCTCAATCTTCACAAGGAGTACGGCATGCTTTGCCATGCGTCCTTGGCTGCCCGTCCGAAATGTTGCTAATGCTGCGCAGATGGCTAACCGACCGACAAAGCTTGTCGTCCTCCTGATGCTTGCCATGCTGCCAACGCCGGCGGCCTTCGCGGCTCCCGACACGGTGTTCTTTCCGAGCGCCGATGGCTCCGACCGAAATCGTCGCCTATCTCTTCAAGCCGCAAACGCAGGAGCCCTCACCCCGCCATCGTCATGCTGCACGGCCGCGGCGGGCCCTACTCGGCCAACGTCAACCAGGGATTGCACGCTGGTGTATCGCGTGCCGGTCCGTCGGCGTGCGATCGCGAGCGGCTCGTCGAAGCGGCACATGATGTGGGGCCCAGTACTGGGCGGAGCGCGGCTACATTGCACTGCTTCCGGACAGTTTTGGACCCCGCGGCCAAGGCGCACGGATTTCGACCGCTTCACCCACGATGATCCCGATCGCACCGACGTCAATGAAAAGACCGTTCGGCCGCTCGATGCCGAGGGCGCGCTGAGCTGGCTGCGCAGTCAGCGGACGTCATCTCCAAATCGCATCTTCCTCCGCAGGGCTGGTCGAACGGCGGCAGCACCGCGCTGAATGTGATCGCAGCGCGCAGGGCGCGAAGACTGTCAGGCTATCGCGCCGCGCTGGCGCTCCTATCCAGGCTGCGGGCCGAAAGCCCTGCTTGCACCGGCTCTCGCGACAACTGCGCCGGTCGCCTTGTTGCTCGGTTCAGACGACGAAGAGGTCTCGCCTGCGAGGTGCCAGGACATGGCCCAGCGATCCATCGCCGCGGGCAGCAAGGTCGATGCCGTGCTCTATCCCGGCGCGACACATGGTTTTGACGATCCTGGACGAAGCCACCAATCCATTCCAGGCAACCGCTCTGCGCTCGAGGATGTCACCGAAGCGCGCGATCGCATTCGTGGAGAGAATAAGGGATTAGCGGCGCGGAAGGACGTCACCGCCTTCATTTTTCGGCCTTCCCGTGTTCTCCGCCGCAATTGGGAAAAGAGTCCCGATTGCGCTTCGTTCCATCCGGCTATGGCTCGATAGGCGCTAGCTCCGCAGTCCCGGCGCTTCCCTGCCCTGTGCGCGCGACATATTCGGTGTAGCCGCCGCCATATTGGTGCGGATGCCTTCGGGCGTCAGCTCCAGCACGCGGTTGGAGAGCGCCGCCAGAAAATGCCGGTCGTGGGAGACGAACAGCATGGTGCCCTCGAACTCGGACAGCGCATTGATCAGCATCTCCTTGGTCGCGAGGTCGAGATGGTTGGTCGGCTCGTCCAGCACCAGAAAGTTCGGCGGATCGAACAGCATCTGCGCCATCACCAGCCGCGCCTTCTCGCCGCCCGACAGCACCCGGCATTTCTTCTCGACGTCGTCGCCGGAGAAGCCGAAGCAGCCCGCGAGCGCGCGCAGCGAGCCCTGGCCGGCCTGCGGAAACGGATCCTCCAGCCACTGGAACACCGTGCGCTCGCCGTCCAGCAGATCCATGCGCGTGCTGGGCGAAATAGCCCATCTTGACGCTGCCGCCGATCGGCGACCGTGCCGTCGTCAGGCTCGGCTGAGCCCGCCACCAGTTTCAACAGCGTCGACTTGCCGGCGCCGTTGATGCCCATCACGCACCACCGCTCCTTGCGGCGGATCATGAAATCGAGCCCTTGATAGATGCTGCGGCTGCCGTAGCCCTTGTGGACGTTCTTCAGGCTGACGACATCCTCGCCCGAGCGCGGCGCCGGCAGGAATTCGAACGCCACCGTCTGGCGGCGCTTCGGCGGCTCGACGCGCTCGATCTTGTCGAGCTTCTTGACCCGGCTCTGCACCTGGGCGGCATGCGAGGCGCGCGCCTTGAAGCGCTCGATGAACTTGATCTCCTTGGCCAGCATCGCCTGCTGGCGCTCGAACTGCGCCTGCTGCTGCTTCTCGTTCAGCGCGCGCTGCTGCTTCGTAGAATTCGTAATTGCCGGAATAGGTCGTCAGCGTGCCGCCATCGATCTCGACGACCTTGTTGATGATGCGGTTGATGAACTCGCGGTCGTGCGAGGTCATCAACAGCGCGCCCTCGTAGCCCTTCAGAAATTGCTCCAGCCAGATCAGGCTTTCGAGATCGAGATGGTTGCTCGGCTCGTCCAGCAGCATCACGTCGGGCCGCATCAGGAGAATGCGCGCCAGCGCCACCCGCATCTTCCAGCCGCCCGACAGCGCGCCGACGTCGCCTTCCATCATCTCCTGGCTGAAGCCCAGGCCCGACAGCGCCTCGCGCGCGCCGGCCATCCAGCGCGTAGCCGTCGAGCTCCTCGAAGCGGTGCTGCACCTCGCCATAGCGCGCGATGATCTCGTCCATGTCGTCCGCGCGATCAGGATCGGCCATCGCGGCCTCGAGCTCCTTCAACTCGCCCGCCACGACGCTCACGGGCCCGGCGCCGTCCATGACCTCGGCCACGGCGCTGCGGCCTGACATCTCGCCGACGTCCTGGCTGAAATAGCCGATGGTGATGCCACGATCGAGCGAGACCTGGCCCTCGTCGGGCAGCTCCTCGGCCCGAGATCATCCGGAACAGCGTGGTCTTGCCGGCCCCGTTCGGGCCGACGAGGCCGATCTTCTCGCCCTTCTGGAGGGCCGCGGAGGCTTCGATGAAGAGGATCTGGTGGCCGACTTGCTTGCTGACGTTATCGAGACGGATCATTGGGGCCTGAAGTGGGAAATCGCTGCGGCCCGCTGCTTAGACATCCGGCGCGCCAGTGGAAGCGGTTCCGGACCGCTCTCCCCGAGCAGATCCCGCCACCTTTAGGATTATATGCCAAGGGTCTGCAACTGCTCCTCGCCGCCGGGCGCGCGGCGTCACAAGGTGGATCACGCCGCGGCGCGCAGCGTGTGCCACGCGCGTCGGTGCGGCCGGTGGCGTCGAGCTTTTCGAGCAGCGAGCCGACATGGAATTTGGCGGTGTGAACCGGATATTCCGAGCTGCCTCGCAATCGCTCTTGTTCGATGCGCCTTCGGCCATCAGCGCCAGCACGTCGCGTTCGCGCGGCGTAAGCTCGATGTCGACCGGCTCGACGGCCGCCCGCGCGTCACGCGACACGAGCGCGACCGCCGCCGCCTCACCTGGGCCTGCCAGGCGGATACCGGCGACGCCGCCGAGCAGCGATGCAAGCCGGTCCGCCAGCACCGGATCGGCGATCTCGATGGCGACGACGATGGCCGGCGAGGCTTCCTCGCTCACGCTGTCCGGCCTTTCGCCGATCGTCAGCTTGATCCGCACCGGTTCGCCGCCGCGCCGGATCGCGACGTCGACGACCGAGCCGACGCTGTCGGGCCCGAGCGATCCGCAACAGCGAACGCACGCCGGAGAGTTTCTCGTCGTTCCAGCCGACGATCACGTCGCCTTGCCGGATGCCGGCGGCGGCCGATGGGCCCGATCTTGTCGACGCTCATCACCATCGCGCCGATGCCATCGTCGAGCTTGACGGGCTGCAGCCCAACCCCGAGATAGCCCCGCGCGATCCGGCCATGGGTTTCGAGCCTGCCCGCGACCCGATCGATCGTCGCCGCTGGGAATGCACAAGAACGCGTCGCACCCCTGGACCGCCATGCCGATGGCTTCGCCGGAGGCATTGAGCGCGAGACCGCCCTGCGTGGCTGTGAGGCAGCCGCACGTCGAGCTCGATCCTGCGCGTCGATCTCGCCGCCGCGCAGGCTGCGCCAGCGGCCGCCGGCGAGCGACACGGTACGCCGAGCGCTGCGGTGGGGACGCCGTGCTCGGCGGCGACCACGACCGACAAGCGAGCCGAGCTCCGGCACGACGGACGAAAGCGTGACCGGCGCAATATTCTCGGCATCGAATCGCAGCAGCGCGATGTCGGTCGTGTGATCGCGTCCGGCGATGCTGGCTGGCCGCGTCGTTCCGTCGGCGAGCTTGATCGAGACCTCGCCCTCGTCGGCCAACGCCTCGTCGGCCGTCACGATCAGGCCGGGCTTCCAGACGAAGCCCGAGGCCCGCGAGCGGTGCGAATGCACCGAGACGATCGCCGGCTTTGTCTCGGCGACGATGCCGGCGAGGGCGGAGGAGAACGAGAAGAGGAGCGGCAGCTCGGATCGGTCATGGCAGGAACTCCTGAGTTGGTTGATCCCAATCTGGGAGTTCGGATGGCGTTCGGGAACTAGCCTGATGGGGAGGCCGATGCTGTTTTCGAACGCGATCGAGCGCATCACTCAACCGGAGACCAAATCGAGGTCGCCGTGGTGATCGTCTTCGCCTTCGTCAGACTGTCTGCGCTGCTGCACGCGGGCGATCCGAGTCAATTTTCTGCATCTCATGTCTTCGGAAAGATTTTCAATGTAAGAGCTCACCTCTAAGAACCTTTCAATTAGAGGAATCGCCGTCCCTCGCGTTATGCGTCCGCTGCGGGTTGCGCTGCCGAGTCTTCCTGAAGGCGCGACAAGTGCTCGCAGGTTGGGGTGACGCTTTGAAGTCTCGTGATGTGTTGAGGGTCGCCGCGTTGGCGACCGCGTCCGTATTGGTGTTGTGGCCACAGGCCGACGTTCGCACAGTCCGAGTTCTCCCAGCATCCGGTGCGCAATCACTCCCGTCAGTCGTGGTCACCTCACCCGAGAGCGCACCGCGGCCGACGACGCCACGGCGCGCACGGCGCCGCGGCGGCGCAGCGCCGCTTCGCAGCAGGCCCCAGCCGCAGAACGCGAGGCGACCACCATCGTCGAAGATCGCGCGCGGCGCGGTCCAGGGCTACGTCGCCGGCCGTTCGATGGCGGGCACCAAGACCAACACGCCGATCATGCGAGACGCCGCAGTCGCTTTCGGTGATCGGCAGCGAACAGATCCGCGACCAGAAACCCGGCAAGTTCGACGAGATCCTGCGCTACACGCCGGGCGTTGTCGCCGGAACATTCGGCGCCGATAACCGCAACGACTGGTTCCTGATCCGTGGCTTCAAGTCCGACGATGTCGGCCTGTTCCTCGACGGCCTGCAGCTCTTCTACACCTCCTATGCAAGCTGGAAGCTGCAGCCGCTTCAACCTCGCGCGCGTCGAAGTGTTGCGCGGTCCCTCGCGCCGTGTTGTATGGCGGCTCCAGCCCCAGCGGCATCGTCAACGCCGTCAGCAAGATGCCGCCGGCGCGAGCCGATCCGCTATCTCGAGACCGGCGTCAACAATTTCGGCAACGCCTATCTCGCGTTCGATTTCGGCGGCCCGGTCGCCATTCCGCGCCGAAAACGGCAAGCTGTTCTATCGACTGGTCGGCCAGATCCAGAACGGCGGCACCCAGGTCGATTTCACGCCCGACAACAACTACTTCATCGCGCCATCGCTGACCTGCAAGCCCGATGCCGATACGACCTTCACCGTGCTCGGCGTCGGCGTCGAAGAATGAAACGCGCGGCCTGAACTTCCTGCCTTATGTCGGCACGGTGGTTGCCGCGCCGTTCGGCCGTATACCGACCAGCCTGTTCGCCAGCGACCCCAGCGTCGACACCTTCAGGCGCGAGCAGGAAATGCTCGGCTATCAGTTCGAGCGTAATCTCTCCGACAACGTGACGTTCCGGCAAAACGCCCGTTTCGCCCATGTCGACGTCACCTACGCGACGCTGTTTGGCCTACGGCTACGCCAACCACGGCCGGCAGCGGCCACTCTCGCGCGCGGCAACTTCCTCACCCGCGGCATCGCCAACCAGGGCAATCTCGACAGCCAGCTCGAGTACCGCTTCGACACCGGCCCGCTCCAGCACACCACGTTATTCGGTCTCGACCTCAAGCATTACAGCATCGACGACTGGCAGGGTTTTGGCGCCGCGCCTTCGCTCAATCTGGTGAATCCGGTCTATACGCCGACAACGCGCCCTTCAACGTGAGCGCCATACCACGGATGCGACGCTGACGCAGAAGCAGCTCGGCACCTATGCTGCAGGATCAAATCAAGCTCGACCGCTTCACGCTGGTGCTGAGCGGCCGCAACGACTGGGTTTCGACCAACAATGCCAATCACATCGGTCCGGGTCAGGACCGCGAGCGACAGCCAGTTTTCCGGGCGCGCCGGCCTGATCTACAATTTCGACTTCGGCCTCGCACCCTACGTCTCCTATGCGACGAGCTACAACCCGGTCATTGGCATCAATGCAGCGGGACAATTGCTGCAGCCCGAGACCGGCGAACAGGCCGAGGTCGGCTTCGAAGTTTCAGCCGAACGGCTTCAACGGTCACTTCGGCATCGCCCTGGTTCGACCTGAAGCGGCAGAATGCGCTGACGACCGACCCGAACAACGTGCTGCTGCAGACCCAGAACGGCGAGGTCACCTCGCGCGGCCTCGAACTGGAAGCCGTCGCCAATCCGCTCACCGGGCCTCAAGGTTGGTTGGCTCGTTCACGACCTATGATCTGTTCATCAGCAAGGACCCTCAATCCGGCGCTGATCGGCAAGGCGCCGACCACCACGCCGCAGCAGATGGCCTCGGCCTGGGTCGACTACACCTTCCAGGAGCGGCCGCTGACCGGCTTCGGCTTTGGCGGCGGCGTCGCGCTATGTCGGCTCGTCCTTTGCCGACACGGCAACACCTGCTGTCGGTTCCCTCCGTCGTGCTCGGCGACGCCGCGCATCCACTACGAATGGCAGAACTGGCGCGCGGCGCTTGAACGTCATCAACATCGCCGACACGACCTATGTCGCGAACTGCTCGTCGCCGGACCGCCTGCTTCTATGGCGATCGGCGTCGCGTCACGGCGAGCCTCGGCTACAAATGGTGATCGCGCCGAAGCGAGTGAAGGAGGCCGCGCTGAAAGCGCGAACCGTTCAGGCATCTGGTCGGTCGTCCACACCTGGACCAGCCTGATCTCGACGCTGTTCCTGCTGCTGCTGTGCCTCACCGGCCTGCCGCTGATCTTCCATCACGAGATCGACGAGCCGCTCGGCTACGCTCCACAGCCGGAGATCGCGCGACCGGGCGCGGTCGCGAGCGGAGCATCGACGAGATCGCGCAAGCCGCGCTGGCGGCCGATCCCGGCCGGGTGCTGCAGTACATCTCTGTGGGACAAGGACGAACCGGGCATCGGTGATAGCGCTTCACCAACAACAAGCGTCGACGGCGAGCCCGACGCGGCGACGCGTACGGGCATTCGATGCCATCACCGCAAAGCCGCTCGGCACGGTCGGCATCGGCCCGATGCTGATCATTCCTGAAGCTCCACGTCGACATGTTTCGCGGGACAGCCCGGCAAGCTGTTCCTCGGCGCGATGGGACTCTTGTTCGCTGGTCGCGATCGTCTCCGGCGTGGTGCTGTACTGGCCGTTCACGCGACGCCTGCGCTTCGGACGATCCGCAGGCGACACAGTCGCGCCGCATTGCGCTGGTTCGACTGGCACAACCTGCTCGGCGCGGTCACCATCGCCTGGGCGCTGGTGGTCGGCGCGACCGGCGTCATCAATACCTGGGCCGAGGTGATGCTGAGCCAGTGGAAAGCCACCGAGCTCGCCGACGATGGTCGCGCCCTATGCCGGCAAGCCGCCGCCGGTGCACCTGGCCTCGCTGGACGCACGCTGATAGCGCGCGCGACGCAGGCCGCGCCGGGATGCATGGTCGCGTTCGTCGCGCTTCCGGGCACGCCATTCACGTCGCTCGCATCACTTCGCGGCCTTCATGCGCGGCGACACGCCGCTGACGTCGCGGCTGTTGAAGCCGGTGCTGCTGGACGGCGAAACCGGCGAGGTGTCCGATAGCCGCGACGCTGCCGGTCTATCTGCAGGCGCTGCTGGTCTCGCAGCCGCTGCACTTCGGCGACTATGGCGGCTATGCCGCTGAAGATCATCTGGGCGCTGCTCGATGTCATGACCATCGTCGTGATCGGCAGCGGGCTCTATCTGTGGATCGTCAAACGCCGCAGCACCGCAGCCACGCGATCGCGAGGCAGCCATTGTTGCAGCCGTCCGAATGACCGCTGCACGCAAATCGCGATCCGGTGGCAATTGGTGGACCGTATGGCGGCCCGCTCCTGCTCGGTGCGCCGGTCGGTCGCGGGGCTATTGACGGCGCTACTCTCCGAAGGCGCCGGCCGCTATTTTTCCTGGCTCGCGCTCGGCGCACCTGTCGCCGTCACCGCGTGGCTTTTCGCGCGGCGGAAGTGCGATTAGGCCGGCCGCATCAGTTTCAGCGTCGGCGGCCAGCCGGAGGCTGCGCTTGCCCGCGAGCGCAATGGCTTCGAGTTGAGCTCCCGCCTCGTCGCAGGTACCGGTAAAGCCGGATGCCGACTTCATGGCCGCCGAACACGGGGTTTTCACCCTTAGCCGGCGTATGCTCCTGATTGAGGATCTCGCCCTTCCACCGGCCGTCGGCCGAGGAATAGGCGCCGAGATAATAGAAGAAAGCGTCGCCGCCAAGGATGCGGCCGTTCAATAGCAGCATGACGCCCGACAATCCGGCTTTGACTCCGTCGAGCGCGCGAAGCTGGAGGGAATAGAGCCCGTTGACGACGCCGCCCTGCCCGACGGTGACCGACCGGCGGCAACCTCCTCGTCGTCGAGCCCGCGTCAACTCGGCCCAGAACAAGGCGCCGGATCGCGGCGCGGCGCTGCCCTCAAAACGAATCTTGTTGCCTTGCAGCTTGCCTCGCACGCTGATCGCGGCGACGTCGGTGTCCATCAGCGGCTTGTAGTGGGGATCGTCATTGTGGCGCTGGGTGATGACTTCACCGAGAATTTCCTCGCCGCTCTCCTGATAGGTGCCGAGATGGGCAAACGCTGAATTGCCGCCCAGCAGCTTGCCATTGTGCATGCACATGATGCTGCGGCCGAACGCATCGTTCACGCCATACTCGACCTTGTAGAGCCCGTTCAGCAACGAAGATGTCCCGCATTATGGAATTGTCCCGGCGGGGCATAGCACCGCCGCAGGGCCGGAACCAGCCGCATTTTAACGCAGGCTCAATGCCGCTTGAAATACTGCACGGCGCGCTCGTGCTTGCCGCCGCTGCGCGCGATTTGAAGGTTCCGAGGTTGCGGCGCTTGCCCGTTTTCGGGTTGATTTTGCGGGAATAGAGCCGGTATTCGCCTGATTGCAGTTTTCGATCATGCAGCACCGCTTGTTGGCGAGCCCCCGTCCGCAACAATTGCGCCGCGGTGCCTCTTGTTCCGGCCCGGCTATTCGCGTTGTCTTCAGGCCTTGCGATGCCGGATCGCTCTGCCGGCACGGAATGAATGGGGGCCTCGGTGCAGCATTTCCTCCTTTATCTCCTCGCGCTCGGCGCCGGTGTCAGCGTTGCCACCCAACAGGTGCTCAATGGCAGCCTGCGCACGGCGCTGGGGTCGCCGGCCTGGGCCGGGCTGGATCAGCTATGCCGGCGGCCTCATCACCATGATCGTTGCGGTGATCGCGCTCGGCGAACGCGTGCCCTCCTGGAAAACCATGACCGATGTGCCGTGGTACGCATGGTCCGGCGGCGTGTTCGGCGCCGCCTTCATCCTGCTGGCAATCCTGCTGCTGCCCCCGCTCGGCGCAGCGACGCTGTTCGCACCGGTGATTGCTGCGGCCAGGTGCTCGCCGCGGTGACGCTGGATCATTTCGGCGCGTTTAGCTGGCGCCGCATCCCATCGCGCTGCGCGGCTGGCAGGGCGCGGCTCTCCTGATCGCCGGCGTCGTCCTGATCAGGGATTGATCGTCGGGCGTCTCAGAAGCACAAATTCGTCACCACGTTGCCGCGCTTGTCCTTGATCGCGTAGGGACAGCGCAGCCGCTCCAGCGCCTTCTTGGCGTCCTCGATCGCCGAGCGCCGCGGCCCGCTGGTAATAGGCTTTGGCGGCGTCGGAATCCTTCGGTCCGCCGCGGCCTTCCTGCGCGAACGCGCCCATCCGCTCCAGCGCGCCGGGATGATTTTGCGCCGCCGCCTTTCGAACAGTGCGCGCGCCGCGGCGTCGTCCCTGGTCGCCGCCGTTGCCTTCCGCCAGCATCATGCCGAGCTGATACTGCGCCTCGGCATTGGTCTCGGCGGCCTTCGACAGCAGCTCCCGCGCGCGCGCCGGATCCGCCGACGCTGCGCCGCCGCCGAGCGCGGCGAGATTGCTGACGCCGCGCGGATTGCCGGCTCGCGCCGCGCGCTCGAACAGTTTGCGCGCCTGCGCCTCGTCGCGCGGCGACGCCCGCGCCGGTGCCATAGAGCACGCCGAGTTCGACCATCGCCGAGGTCGAGCCCTTGTCGGCCGCCTTGCGCCAGGCCGCGATCGCTTCCGGCCATCTGCCGGTTGGCGGCGTAGGCGCGGCCGAGCTGGTACATCGCCCGCCGCGACGAATTCGCGGCGATCCTGCAGTATTTGATCGCGGTCGCGATGTCGGAGGCCGCGATATCGGGCACGCCCTTGACGTCGGCCGGCTTGTCGGGATCGGCGGGATCGGCGGCAAGCGCGGTCGCACAGCACGAGGTCGGCCGATTGCGCATAGGCCCAGGATCGCGCGAACAGCCCGTCGCCGCGACGGCGGCGGCAGCAATGATCGCGAAGCCTCGAAATCGCTCCCGCATGAGCCACAGGTTGCGTCGAAGGGACAACAAATTCAAGGTTCAATCCCGGCCCGAACACCAAATGACGTGGCGGGCCGCGCAGGATGCCCGCCACTGTACCGTGTCATGCCGCCCGTCTGAACAATCGCGCGCGAAGCGATCAGCGGCGATGCAAACGCGTCGGACTTCGGCAGCTTGCGCAAAGCACTATCAAATCGCGCCGCCGTTTTCGCAGCGCCGGCCGCCGTCGGATGCAGTTCGTCTCGCCATTGATTCTTGCCGATCGCGCCGCGGAGATCGACATACCGGTAGTTGGAATAGGTCCTCGCGAACGCCGCCAGAGGCGCTATTGAAGGCATCGATCATGATCCGCACGATAGCCCGGCAAAGGTTGGCGTGAAAGGTGGGATCGAGGCCGACGAACATCATGCCGTTTCCAATCCATGGCCCTGTCGACTGCGCGGAATGACGTAATCATAACCCGTGCCCGAGCATGATCACGTTCAGGGCGCGTACGTGCACGCGCTGGATCAGCGATCTCGTAGTTCTGCAGGATCAGCTTCAGATTGTCGTAGAATTCAGGCTTGATGTAGTACGCCGCATCGGACGGCTTGGTGTGATCGACATCGAAGAGTCTCAGTGAACCGCGCGATCCCGCTTCGCCGCCAAGCACATCGTTGCCGCCGCCCGAAAACAAAAAGGTGTCAGCCTGCCCCGATACGAGCGGAGGCCAGAATTGCCCCGCCAGGATCATCTCGGCATAGCGTGTCTCCCCAATGCGCCATGTTGTTGATCGGATAGCCATCGGTTTGCTGCAACAGATCGATCAGCGTCGGCGGCATGATCAGGTGCGGCAATCGAAACCATGAATCGCCACTCGGCGACGATGGGAGTCTTGCGCTGGAACCCCTTGGGCGGGGCGGCCGCGCGAGCATTTGAACGTCGCGACCGATCGTAGCGTCGTGCGCCAGCGCGTCGGCAAGCTTGCTCGACTTTCGACGCCCTGAAAATCGACAGCCGCGCGATTGAGGCCGACCGTGAAGTCAAACGGCTTTTGCGGATTGGGCTGCGCAACGAAATAATCTGGAAATTTCCTTGTCGGTAATGGTGCCGCGCTGAATTTTTCGACAACGGTATGGAATGGAGTCTTTCCGGCAGCGGCTTTCGATTTCTTTGCCATGTAATTCTCCCTTTCGTGAATATGACCGCGACATTGTACAACCCATGGTTTAATTCAAGCAAGCGTCGGTAAGCCCGTCTTCGCCGCAAGGTCTACTTCCTCGAGTCCGCTCTCGCGCAGCACTGGCGCGACCTCGGCGTCGAGGCGAGATACCGCAACAGCCGGTCCGCCTGGGCGGCACGCGCGCGATGCCGCCATGCGTCCGGCGGAAAACACCGCGGGCGTTTGCAGTCTCATAGTGGAATCAGCCCAACCACTTCGATGCCCGCGACCTGCTTCAACTCGCTGATCTGCTGCACGGCGAGATCGGCCTCGCCGGTCACGAGCCGTTCGGCGGTAAAGCCCTGCGGAATGATCTGCGCCCGCGCGTTGATCGTCGGAGGCAATGCCGAGCCGCTCGATCAGTTTCGCGAACAGAATGCCGCTGGCGCCGAGCCGCGAATAGGCCACCCGCGCGCGCCGAGCAGCGCCGCGCGCAGCGCCGGCTCCGGTCGAGATGTCCGGATGAGCAGCGCCGGCCTTTCACGGCGATGCCGACATAGGAGCGCGCGAGGTCGACGCAACTGTCCGCGACCACGCGTCCCTCGCGGCGCGAGCTCGTCGAGCCCCTCGCGGGTCAGGATGACGACGTCAGCGGCCTCGCCGCGCGCGCAGCCGATCCAGCAGCGCCAGCGTCGGAGCGAAATCGGCGTCGATACGCGCGCCACCGGCCGCCTGATAGCTGGCCCGGCCAGGCCTGGACGGCGCCCTTCAATGCCAGCGTCGAGAGCACGCGCACGGCATCGTCCATCGCGCTGCTACACCCGGCGCATCAGTTTCAGCACCGCGGTCATGCGCAGGCTGCGCTTGCCGGCGAGCGCGGTCGCCTCGAGCAGCGCGCCCTGTTCGTCGCAGGTGCCGGAAAAGCCGATGCCGACCTCGTGGCCGCCGAACACGGGGTTCTCGCCCATGGCCGGCGTATGCTCCTGATTGAGGATCTGGCCCCTTCCAGCGGCCGCTCTCCGAGGTGTAGGTGCCGAGATAGTAGAACGAGGCGTCGCCGCCGAGGATGCGGCCGTCATTGAGCAGCATCACGCCGGTCAGGCCGCCCTCGACGCCGTCGAGCATCCGGATGTGAATGGAATAGAGGCCGTTGACGATGCCGCCCTCGCCGACGCCGCCGGCGATCGGTATCGTCGTCCTCCTCGATCGGCGTCATGACCGAGCTGGAACACCACGCCGGGCAGCTCCTTCAGGCCGCCCTTCAAAGCGGTAGAGGTCGCCGTCCGGCCTGCCCCTTGCGCCAGCAAGCGTCGCATCGTCGGTGCCGGCCATCGCGCGGTAATTCGGGTCGGGATTATGACGAACGGTCTTGATCTCGATGGCGACCCCGTCGTCGCTCGTTTCGTAGGTGCCGATATGGGCAAAGGCCGAATTGCCGCCCAGCATCCTGCCGTCGCGCGCGTACATCACGCTGCGGCCGACCGCAGCGCCAAGCTGAAACCTGACCTTGTAGAATCCGTCAAACAATGGCTGCGTCCCCGGCAAGCGTACCACGGCCGCTGTCTAGCGCGGTTCACAACGCAGGGGAACGGCCTTGAACGCGACGGATATTGATCGAAGTCATCAAAACGCGTCATCAAAACGCAATGATCCGCCAAAGCGGTTTCGCCTTTGGCGGATCAGGTAGCACCGGGCGCCCCACCCGTCGGGTCGTAGGTCCGCTTAGGCCGCAGCCGCCTTGGCGCCGGTCGGAACCTCCGCGATCGTCTTCAGGATCTGCGAAGCGATCTGGTAGGGGTCGCCCTGCGAGTTCGGGCGGCGGTCTTCCAGATAGCCCTTGTAGCCGTTGTTGACGAAGGAGTGCGGCACGCGGATCGAGGCGCCGCGGTCGGCGACGCCATAGCTGAACTGGTTCGATCGAAGCGGTCTCGTGCTTGCCGGTCAGGCGCATGTGGTTGTCCGGACCGTAGACCGCGATGTGGTCGGCGCGGTTGGCTCTCGAAGGCCTCCATCAGCTTCTCGAAATACTCCTTGCCGCCGACTTCGCGCATGATAGGTGGTCGAGAAGTTGGCGTGCATGCCGGAGCCGTTCCAGTCGGTGTCGCCGAGCGGCTTGCAGTGGAATTCGATGTCGATGCCGTAGCTTCTCGGTCAGGCGCAGCATCAGGTAGCGGGCCATCCACATTTCGTCGGCGGCGTTCTTGGAGCCCTTGCCGAAAATCTGGAATTCCCACTGGCCCTTCGCCACTTCGGCGTTGATGCCTTCGTGGTTGATGCCGGCGGCGAGGCAGAGGTCGAGATGCTCTTCGACGATCTTGCGGGCGACATCGCCGACATTCTTGTAGCCGACGCCGGTGTAGTACGGACCCTGCGGCGCCGGATAGCCGCTCGTCGGGAAGCCGAGCGGACGGCCGTCCTTGTAGAAGAAATATTCCTGCTCGAAGCCGAACCAGGCGCCTGCGTCGTCGAGGATGGTCGCGCGCTTGTTCGAGGCGTGCGGGGTCTTGCCGTCGGGCATCATGACTTCGCACATCACCAGCGCGCCGTTTGTCCGCGCGGCGTCCGGATAGACCGCGACCGGCTTCAGCACGCAATCGGAGCTGTGGCCTTCGGCCTGCATGGTCGAGCTGCCGTCAAAGCCCCACAGCGGAAGCTGCTCCAGCGTCGGGAACGAATCGAATTCCTTGATCTGCGTTTTGCCGCGCAGATTCGGTGTCGGCGTATACCCGTCGAGCCAAATATACTCGAGCTTGTACTTGGTCATTGAGCCTCTCTGAGTTGATGCTGCGAAATGCGGGAAACCAGCCTTGAAATCTGAGGTTTGACGCCCAGCCCCGGAGGTCCCCGCACACGTGTACCCGGCCACGTCAGGCCGCTCTTTACTAAGCATTTAACGTGCCAATCGCTGCACTGCGGCAGTCGCCATCCACGGGCTGCTGTCGCACCGCTGCCAAATATATGATGCGACATAGAAGCGCGGCTAGGCATGCGCGCGCGCGGCCAAACGGCGCTTGTCGGAGCGCGGATCGCAGCCCGATTTCTCCGGCATTTTCGCCGACGGGCCGCGCTCGCGATTAAAGCTGCGGCACCCACCGAGGCATCCGCCGGGCAAGTCGCCGCTCGTCCGGCAACCTTCGCGCCGGCTCACGCGTTGGTCATCTGCTCGCTGCCCTCACAGGAAGCAAAGCCAGAAATGCCTACGAAATAGACATCAAGTGACGTTCTTTGAGTCAACTTGCATCTGCGCGAGGGCACGGACGATATCGCCGTTTGGTAACCACTAGGAGAACGAGTCGGGCGCACCATGGAGGCTAGCGCTTCGACGAGAGGAGAGACTGACATGATGAATACGAGGTTTGAATCGAGGGATCCGCCAAGATCTACCAATTCCCTGCCGGGGGCCGGGCGGCTCTCGCGGGACGTCGCTACGGCGAGACCAAGACCACCGATTTGCCGCCACCGCCGGTCAACCTCGCCGACTGCAGCGGCAGCTGGTACCACGCAGCGGCCATTCAGGACGAACCAACCTGGTGCGTGACCACTGATGCCGGGAAGATGTTTGGCAGGGACGCGCCCGGACAATCAGAGGCGCGGACGGTGAACGTAGAAAAGGGTCGGAACGAAATCGTTTCGGCCCTTTTTCATGTCTGCTCGCATGTCGTGACCGGCCGTTTGGCGTGCTTGAGCGTGGTGACCCCGGCCTTGGTGATCCTCAGCGTCACGCCCCTTCCCGAATAGCGCGATCCCGACAGCGCCACGCCGCTTGGCCAGCGTCACCGCCTTGCCGTCGAGCTGCAGATGGGCGCGGGAATCGTACTGGAAAAACCCGACGATGAATTGCGTCCCGTCGGCGCAGCGGTAGTTCTGGAACGTCGTCTGCGCCAGACGCGTCCGGCGATAGCGCGGCTGCAGCCCCAGCGCAACAGCAGCAGCGCAGCAGCCAAAAATCGTGACGCTTCCCAACCAATTCATGTTTCGTCCCCTGACAGAGTTTCAGTATAGACGAGAGCGGGAGCGGACGACATGCCTTCTTCCGCCCATTCTGTCCGCCGCACGAAGGCTGCGTTCGAGCCAGATCCAATGTCAGATCTCCCTGCCCGCCATCTCAACCTCGCCGGCGCCAGCAATTTCCGCGATCTCGGCGGCTATCCCGCAAGCGACGGCCGCATCGTGCGCTGGCGGCAGATCTTCCGCTCCAACCATCTCGGCCATCTCACCGATGACGACATCGCCGTCGTGCGGAGCCTGGGCGTCCGCAGCGCGTTCGATTTCCGCGGCACGGAAGAGCGCAACGCGGCGCTGTGCGGCATCGCCCGACATCGCCGTGCATTCGCTGCCGGTCGAGACCCACGGTGGTTGCGGCGCTGCGCGCGATCGCCGCCGAGCGGCACGCCGCTGTCGACGGAGCACGCCATCGAGGTGCATGCGCGACTCCTATCGCGGCTATGTCCAGAAGAACACGCCGCGCTTCCGCACGCTGTTTGCGCATCTGCTGGAAGATCGCGCGCCGCTGGTGATCCACTGCACCGCCGGCAAGGACCGCACCGGCTTTGCCTGCGCGCTGATCCTGCATACGCTCGGCGTTCCCGATGACGTGCATCTCGGAAGACTATCTCCTGACCAACCGCTTCTACCGCAGGGATCCCGCCGTCCAGCAGCGACCTGCCCGACGACGTCAAGCAGGTGCTGGGCTCGGTGCAGGCATCGTTTCTCGCCGCCGCGTTCGAAGCCATCGACGCCGACTATGGCGATCTCGAAAGCTATCTCCGCGATGGCCTCGGTCTCGGCGCAGCCGAGCGCGCGCGCATCTCGAAGCGCGCCCTATCTGCAGGACCGATCTACAGCGCTGACCTATCCGCTTCACCCGCCGCACCGACACGACCTGCGCGGACGGCTTGCCGCCTCTCGTCCCTGACGTTGACCTGCACTTTGTAGTCGTTGCTGGTTTCGCCCTTGGGCACATAGAGCATCGCGGTAAAGCGCAGGCGGCCGCGCGCATCGAGCGTCACCGGCAGATCCTCACGCACGCGAGAAGGAATTCCCCTGGCGGTTTCGCGGCGGCAGCCTGGCCGTCATGACAGGCTCGACCAGCGCACGCAGATCGAGCTTGGTCGCCGTTGCCCCATCAATCCGGTAATAGGCAAAGCGAATCGCTGTCCCAGCGGCTGTTCGCGACCTCGATGACGGCCTGGCTGTCCGGCGACCAAGCCGCGAGTCAGGTCGTAGCGGTTCGCCCGCATCTCGCCTGTCTCCCAATAGGTGCCGCCGAGCGTGGCAAGCACCGCGCCATCGGTGAGCACGGATCAGGACGTTTTCGACGCCGGTTGGCGGCGGATCGCGGCCGGACGGCAGGCCCTGCGCGCTGCCGCCAGGCGAACGCGTAATTCTTCGATGGAGAGGTGGTGTCGGCGACGACGCGCATGCGCGGCCTTGCCCTCGCCGCACACGAGGCCGCCTCTGTTGATCGGCGACGCAGGCCTCGCGCGCGCACCGCCAGCCGCTTGCTGCGCATACAGTGCGATGAGAACGAGCGGAAGATGCCAGAGCTCGGCGCACGCCGCGATCCTACTCCGCCGCACTGCAAACCGTAAAGTGGCGGCAAACCGGACCTTCGGACGGTCCGGAAGGCGACGCGCTATCGGCTCAGGCCGCGGCTTCCATTTCCATTTCCGGCATCGAGATCGGCGATGACGTCCTCGAACGCCGAGATCGCCTGCTGGATCGCCGCGATCTGCATCAATTCCCAGCTCGATGACCGGACCGTTGCGATTTTGCAGCGCTACGACCAGGTCGCGCCGCTGCTCCTTAAGCTGAACAAGCGGTAAACCATGATCCGGCAAACCCATGACAAATCCCCTGCGCCTTTTGTTGGTAGCGCGGTTGTACCGAACGGATCCTGAAAATGGCTTACAGAACTCCGGCAAATTTTATCGATTCCGCCCCATCCCGCGGTCCTAGCGCAGCCGCGCAGACGCGGCCCGCGGCAATTTGGGCGCGTGAGACAGATAGTTCCATGCAGAAATTCACCGCATTGCCCGTGAAACTCCTGATAGGCTGCGCTCCCGTTCCTCGGCAGGCGGAGGCCCTTCATGGACGGAAAAGTCGTTGTCGTGACGGGCGCGCTGGGTGCGCTCGGTCAGGGTGGTCGTGGACGAGGCGCTGGCGCGCGGCGCCCGGATCGCCAGCGTCGACCATGCGCCGACGCAAGTCCCGGCCACGGCAGATCTGTTCGAACTCGGCGGCGTCGACCTGACCGACGCGGCCCAGGCCAAGAAGGCGATCGATGCCGCGGCAGCGCATTTCGGCAAGCTCGACGCGCTGATCAACATCGCCGGCGGCTTTGCGCTTCGAGACGGTGGCCGACGGCGATCCCAAGACCTGGCAGCGGATGTACGCGCTCAACGTCACGACCGCGCTGAACGCCTCGCGCGCGGCGATCCCGCATCTCACCGCATCCAGCGCCGGCGCGGATCGTCAATATCGGCGCGATGGGCGCGCTGCAGGCCGGCGCCGGCATGGGCGCCTACGCCGCCTCGAAGGCCGGCGTGCATCGCCTCACCGAGGCGCTCGCCGCCGAGCACAAGGGCAAGATCACGGTCAACGCCGTGCTGCCGTCGATCATCGACACCGCGGCCAACCGCGCCAGCATGCCGAAAGCCGATTTCACGAAATGGGTGACGCCGAAGGAATTGGCCGACGTGATCCTGTTCCTCGCCAGCGACGCGGCAAGCGCCGTCACCGGCGCACTGCTGCCGGTGAACGGGCGGGTCTAACCTTCAACTCCACCAGCTTCCGCAGCACCGCCTGAAGCGGATGCTGCGCTTGCCGGCGAGCGCGGTGGCTTCGCCTTCCGCGCCATCGCTCGTCGTAGGTGCCGGAAAAGCCGATGCCGACTTCATGGCCGCCGAACAGCGGTCGGTCGCCCTTTGCCGCCGTATGTTCGCGATTGACGAGTTCGCCTTTCCATCTGCCGTTCGCCGCCGTGTACGCGCCGACATAGTCAAAGAACGCGTCGCCGCCCCTGATGCTGCCGTCATGCAGCAACATGACACCGGTGTTGCCGGCGTCGATGCCGTCGAGCATGCGGATGTGGATGGAATAGAGCCCGTTGCCGATCCCGTCGGGGCCGACCGCACCGGGCGGCGGCGCGTCGGCGTCGTCGATCGGGCTCAGGACGGTCGTGAACCGGACTCCCGGCAAGGCCGCGCTGCCGCCCTCGAAATGAACTTCCTCCCCGCGGCGCACGCCTCGTGAAACTCATCGCGACGTTGTCGACGTCGAACATCGGAACATATCCGGGATCGTGGTAATGGCGCGACATCACGCATTCGGCGGAGATGACGCCTTCCGCCTCGGTGAAATGGCCGACGAATGAAGAGCCGGAATCGCCGCCATAGAGCCTGCCGCCCGGCGATGGCGAACATCACGCCGCGAACCTGTCCCCGCGCTCCGTCGTGAAACGGAATTTGTACAATCCTTGCAGCACGTCCTGCTCGCTCCGAAATTGGCAAAGACCAGTTGCCCGCGAACGATCGATCGCAGGTTCCTCAATTGCCGTTTGGCCTTGTCCCGGCTCCAGAATAGCCGCTGAGATGCCGCCCGATCAAACGCTTTGCCGAATTTCGGCTAGAGTTCGGACGTTGAGTCGCGGCCGCACGCGCCGCCGGAGCAAATTTTGGAAACCGCGCTTTATCTTCCCGTCAAACGCTTCCTCGAAAAGCTCGGCTTCACCGTCAAGGGCGAGGTCGGCGGCTGCGATCTGGTGGCGCTGAGCGGCGACGATCCGCCGATCGTGGTGATCGGCGAACTGAAGCTGTCCTTCAATCTGGAACTGATCCTGCAGGCGGTCGATCGCGCCGGCGCCGCCGACGAGGTCTGGCTCGCGGCCAAATTGTCCGCGCGCGGCAAGGGCCGCGAGAGCGACGCGCGCTATCGCAATCTCTGCCGCCGGCTCGGTTTCGGCATGCTGGCGGTCACCAACACCGGCGACGTCGAGGTGATCGTCAAGCCTGCCGACAACGGCCCCTCGCCGCAATCCCAAAAGCGCTCGCGGCTGGTCGCGGAGCATCAGCGGCGCAAGGGCGATCCGGCGATGGGCGGCTCGCACGCGCGCGCCGATCATGACGGCCTATCGCCAGCAGGCGCTGGCCTGCGCCTCGGCGCTGTCAGGCGGGCCGCGGCGTGTGAAGCGATTTGCGGGCTGATATTCCCGACGCCGGCAAGATCCTGCTGCACAATGTCTATGGCTGGTTCGACCGCGCCGAGCGCGGCATCTACGTGCTGACCGATGCCGGACACGCCGCGCTGAAACGCTGGCCGCAGCAGCCGCTGGATCTGACCGCCGCCGGCAATTCCGCGCCATGAGCGGCGACAAAACGGGAGGACAACATGATCGTGGTGACCGGCAGCGTGACGGCGCGCGCGGACAGTTTTGACGAGGTCCGCGGAACTGAGCCTCGAGCACGTCCGTCGCTCGCGCACCGAGCCCGGCTGCATTTCCCACGCCGTGCATGTCGATTGCGAAAATCCGCTGCGGCTGGTGTTTTTCGAGCAATGGGCCGATCGCGCCGCGCTGCTGGCGCATTTCGCGGTCCCCGCCTCGCGCGATTTCGTCCAGCGCGCTGCAGTCGCTCGCGGACGCGCCACCACCATCGAACTGTACGACGCTACCAGGCTGGAGAAATTGTCAGAGTGCATGGCTGTATTGCCATGCCGAAATTCATATTGCAATGCAACATAAGGGCACCTAGGTATCTCCGCAATCAGATGCGAGGCCCCGATGAGCGAAGACTGGAACACGAAATACGGCACCCGGCGCGTCCGGCGCGATCCGCCGACGCTGGAGGAGGCAATCTTCGCCGCGGTCGGCATCACCGACGATCAGCAGCAGCAGGCGGAAATCGCCGCCGCGCTGATGGGGCTGCCGCTACGAAGAAGTGCTGGCTGAAGTGAAGAAGACCGGCCGCGCGGTAGCGCGATCGGCCACCCGCATCATCGCGGGCGAGCAAGGCGCCCAGCGCGCCGTCGTGGTCGAGCGCCGCGTCATCAGGCGATTCTGGCAACGACAAGCGCACCGGCACCTGAAGCCATAGCGTTTTGAGCGAAGCGCGATACCGGTTCGCGTAAAGAAAACACGTCAAACAGACAGAGCCCGGTTCTGATTCAATCAGAACCGGGCTCTAGAGGTCTTGGGCAATTCGCTGGATCAAGAGTCAGCGAATTGCCCGATTGAACGCGCCGCTCAGGCGGCGCGGCCCCAGCCATACATCCGAAGCAGCATCCGCCAATAGGCGCGGTTGAAGTTCGCGACCGTGCGCGCGGCATTCGAGCGTGCTGTCCGCCCAGGTGGTCGCGAGTTCCGGCTGGTCCTGCTTCGTCAGGTCGATGGTGCCGGTGGATTCGCCGTGGCGGAACGCGAGCTGCGCGCCGAACTTGTTGGCGAGCGCCCGCATCGCCTCGTTCTGCGCGCCGGTGGTGATCCGCAGGCTCTTGTAGCCCTTGGCACGCGCCTCCGTGATCAGCTTGCGGAACAGGATGCTGCCGACGCCCCGCCGCCGCACCGACGCTTCGACGCTGAACGCGATCTCGGGCAGCGAATCCGGCGACTGGTCCGGCGGATGCAGTTCCGCTGCGCCGCGGACCACGCCGTTTTCAAAGAAGGCGATGATGACCGTGCCGTCATTGGCGCATTTCTCGGCGTAGCGCTCGATGAAGCTGTCGTCCATGAAGCCATGGAAGCGGTCATGGCGGCTGCTGCGGTCGAGCCGCAGCAGGTGATCGCGCAACAGCGGCAATTCTTCCTGCTGGCTCAGCGTGCGCACGCTGCTATTGGCGAGCGCGGCCGCGATACGTGGTGAGGTACATATCTATAACTCCTCTGAGTGAAGCCCTCGAGGAGGCGTCGAATCCCTAGACCACCAATATTGTGCATCGCAACATGAAAATTCAAGCCCGGATTCCGTATCCGCCTCTAAATAATGGCAGTAATTCCAGCGGCTTAACGCGGCACATTCATTAACCAATTGTTAACGCTAGTCGCCCGGCGCAGACTGGGCATGGGGATTGCTTATTTCTGAACTGAGCCAGGCTTTAGACGACACTACTCGGATGGTTCGTGGAGGTCCATCGTGGCTGTCGTGCTCGACACGAGTTCTTGCACTTCCGGATCGCCGGCTTGCGGTCGTGGCAGGACATCGTCTGCGACACTTTCGTTGGCCTCGACTGCCAATCGGACATGCGCGGCGCGTTCTGGGGCGCGGTGTCGCAATCCAGGATCGGACCGGTGGCGTTCACGCAGCGTCGATTCCACCGCCCAGCGGGTGTTCCGCACGCCGTCGCGGATAGCCCGCGCCAGCGAAGATTTCGTGCTGGTGGCGCTGGGCAACCAGCGGCGTGAACGGCGTCTTCCAGGACGGCCGCGAGGCGATCGTCTCCGCCGGACAGTTCGTCATTTACGACACCACCCGCCCCTACGAGCTGCGCTTCGACGACAGCTTTTCGCAGACCATCTTCCAGATGCCGCGCAAGCTGCTGCAACAGCGCATCGGCTCGTTCGATGCGCTTGACCGCGACCACATTCGCCGGCGATCGTCCGCTCGAACGGCTGACCTACGATTTCGTGCTCAGTATGAGCAAGACGATCGACCAGGTCGATCCCGCGACCGCAAGCCCGCCTGCTCGACCAGGCGCTCGATCTGGTCGCGATGGCGCTTCGCCGACAGGATGCATGCGCGCCTCGCCGGACCAGTCGTTCCACCGATCCGCGCTGCTCTATCGCCTCAAGAATCTACATCCTGACGCATCTGCGCCGATCCCGAACTGTCGATGCCGCGCGCCGCGGCGGCCACCGGAATCTCGCCGCGTTATGCCAGCGATCTGATGGCCGCCGAACAGACCTCGTTCCGCAGCTACGTCCAGACGCAACGGCTGGAGCGATGCAAGCGCGATCTCGCCGGACCCTGCCCATGCAGGCCCGGCACGTCGGCGACATCGCATTCGCATGGGGCTTCAACGACCTCGCCCATTTCAGCCGGATCTTCAAGCAGAGGTTCGGCGTCTCGCCGCGCGAATGGCGCGAGCAGCCGACGCAATAACGCTCTCTTCCGACTCCGGCTTCGCTTCCTGCACACGCCACTCTGCGACGGCGTCGGCGGCCGCTCCATCTGCCGGTTAAGACAAGTTTTCGTTCCGCCACGGACAAGCGGCGCGCGTCCGGCATGGCTGTAGGCTTGCGACCCAGCGATTGTCGGTCTCTCAATGCGAAAGGATGATGACGATGGGTCTGGTTCATCAGAAATACAAGGTTGGCGGTGGTTCAGGCGGCGCCGGTCTTTCTCGACCTCGATGCAACCGTGGACAAGACCATCGCGCTGATCGAGGAGGCCGCCGCGCAAGGCGCGAAGCTGATCGCGTTTCCCGAGACCTTCATTCCCGGATATCCGTGGCAGATCTGGCTTGGAGCGCCCGCCTGGGCGATCGGCCGCGGCTTCGTGCAGCGCTATTTCGACAACTCGCTGTCCTATGACAGCCCGCAGGCCGAGAAGATCCGCAAGCGCCGTGAAGCGCGCCAAGCTGACCGCGGTCATCGGCGTGTCCGAAGCGCGACGGCGGCAGCCTCTATATCGGCGCAATGGCTGATCGGCCCCGACGGCGAGACCATCGCGAAACGCCGCAAGCTGCGGCCGACCCATGCCGAACGCACCGTGTTCGGCGAAGGCGACGGCAGCGATCTCGCCGTCCACGATCGCGCCGACGTCGGACGGCTCGGTGCGCTGTGCTGCTGGGAGCATCTGCAGCCGCTGTCGAAATACGCGATGTATGCCCAGAACGAGCAGGTGCACGTCGGCGCCTGGCCGAGCTTCTCGCTGTACGACCCGTTCGCGCATGCGCTCGGCCGTGAGGTCAACAACGCGGCGAGCAAGGTCTATGCGGTCGAGGGCTCCTGCTTCTTCCTCGGCCCGTGCGCGGTGGTCTCGCAGGCCATGATCGACGAGCTCTGCGACCCCCCGGAAACACGCCTTTCCACGCCGGCGGCGGCCACGCCGTCATCTATGGGCGACCGCCGCCAAAGATCCAAAATCGACACAACCCTTTCAGGTTGCGAATTGATTTCATCTCCCCTGTGGCTGGCTGAAAAACGCCAACTGGCTGGAGGACGAAATCCCCGGGATTTATACCGCGATTGAATTCTGCAACCTACCCCGGTGAGTTAACTATATGCCCTCCCAAAGGGAGAGGGTCAAGCTGTTACCACTTAATTCTGCCGTCTTCCACCCCGTCGATTAACAACTTCAGCCTCGTTTGCAGGCCTGAGCGCGAGCGGTAATCTAAGTTTTCACAACTGGACTTTCTAGGATCGAGGCGAGGGCAAGTGTCAGATCAAAAACAAGAAGGCGCTGGTTGTGCGTCGATGTCCAGAATGATTTCGTCCGGGCGGATCCTGGCCGTAGCGCATGGAGACGAGGCGGTCGCGCCGCTGAACCAACCAATCAGCGAATTTCTCGATCGCGGCGAACCTGGCTTACAAAAACTCGCGACTGGCATCCGGGCAAAGACCAAACACTTTCGGGCCTTTGTGCGCGCCTGGCCAGTTCACTGCGTACAGGAAACGCGCGTGACTCAGAATTTCACGAGGATCTTCAGCTGACCCGCGCGCGACGATCGTCTCGAAAGGAATGGACGGAAAGCGCGCGACGGATACGTGGGCTTCGACGGCACAAACCTCGGCTCCAACTGATGCGCAGCAAGGAGGCGTCGAACGAAGTTTGGGTCGGAGGATTGGCGACGGACTATTGCGTGAAACACACGGTGCTCGACGCCTTGCGTGAAGGATTCGAGGTCAAAGCCCTGGCCGACGCCATGCGAGCCGTGAACGTCAATCCTGACGACGGAGCAAAAGCGATCGCCGAGATGCGCCGCCGGCGCGGAAATAGTCGGAAATGAAAGCAAGGCCGCCGGCTGAGGCACGCACTCCTTGGCCGCCGCACATGGTACGCCGGCATACAGCGACGCACGACTCCATTCGAGGCACGCCTGCGGCGATCGTACCGGAGCGCCGCTATCATAGCAACTAAAGCCGCTGAGCCAGCGCGGCACGGCACTCTACGAAGTCAGTACGCCTAGAGGCGCGCGGGTGCGACCGGCACCACGCGGGAGTATCATGCTGCGAAATGGGCACTCTGAATCTCGACCGCTATCACGCCGCCATGGGCGATGCGTCTTACAAAGACGTCACCCGCGTTCATGGCAAACCGCTCAGCGACATGACGGCAACGTTCTATGTCACGCAGCGCAAGCTTCCGTTCGCGCCGGTGCTGGGCCACGAGCGTTTGATTCGCTTGCTGGTTGACAGCCAGATCGATCGTCCGCGGCTGCGCTTCTCGAGCAGGATCGCGGCGGCCTGCAAAGATTCGCCAAAGCAATCGAAGACATTCAGTTTGCCGGGGCCATCCGGGCTGTTCGCCCGGGCACGATCATGTTTCCCATCAACCGGTCGCCGACATCACCGGAAAATTCGGACTGACCCAGGCCCAGGAAATCAAGTTCGAGCATGCTTTCGATCTGCCGATGACGACGGCCAGCGTGGCGATGCAATTTCGCATGGTGGCCGGCGATCGCTGGCTCTCGGATTTTCCTTGCGGCGCAACGGCGACATCGAACGGGCTGTGGACATCGCCACCTACGCCTTCATCGGCGGATTCAACGACACCTCGAACATGGAGGCCGCGCATCGTCTGGACATTCCGGCGGTAGGTACCGAGGCGCACTACTGGCAGCAGGCCTATCTGGAATATTTATCCGAGCCCGAGATCGAACCGCGCACCGGACAGCCAAAACATTTCGAGCAAGTCGCGTTTGAGCGCTGGCTGGATGCGAATCCGAACGGCACGACGCTTTTGCTCGATACGATCGATGTTTACATGGGTGCGGTCCATGCCGCGATGGCCGCGACTTCGACCGAAGCGCGACGCAGCGCCTTCAAAGGTTTTCGCGTGGACTCAGGCGATCTGGCGGAGTTGGGCAAATGGTGCTTTGACTTTTTCGAAGCGAACGGCCTGCACGGACTGCGGGCCAATCTGACGGGCGATCTCGACGTGGAAAAGGTTAACGCGGATCGTTCGAGGCGTTTCCCGAGGTGGCTGGTTTCGGCATCGGGACCAAGCTCTCCAGCGAAGTCAAACACGTCGCCGGCGTGATTTTCAAAGCCTGCATGATTGACGGCCTGCCCGACGCTGAAAGCGTCGAACTCACTGGACAAGACGACGCTGCCCGGATGCTTGCAGGTCTTTCGCGGCATCGACGGCGACGGAAATTATGTCGCCGACGTTACCGGATTGGATGACGAGCAGGTGGAAATTCCTGGTGCGGCAACGGTCGAACGATTGTTACAGCCGTTCTGGAAGAGTGGCCAGTATTCGCCGATCCCGTCGATCGAAAAACAGAAAGCGTTCGTCGCCGAACAGATGAAGCGCTTTCCCGATCTGCACAATTATCCTCACAGCTTAAGCGCGCGTCTGACGAAACTGCGCGACGAACTGACCGCCGCAGATGCGCGCCGATAATTCAGGCTGGGAAAAGATTTTGCAGCTGCCGGAAGAAGTACCGGAGGAATTACAGACAGCCAGATAAGAAATGCCCGAGAAATATTCCAAAATCGATCGAACAAAGTTAATCCCCACTCCATGGCGGCTACCGAAATCTCAAGAGTTTCCAGGTAGCCCAACTCGCATACGATGTAACGGTGAGGTTCTGCAACCGGTACATCGGAAAACATACGCGAACTCATGATCAGATGGTGCAGGCTGGCGCGCAGCAGGCGTCCAAAACATTGCTGAAGGTAGCATGGCGTCGGCGACTTCCAAGAAGACAGAACTCAAACTAACCAACGTGGCGCGTGCCAGTCTGGAAGAACTGAGATTGGATTATGAAGATTTTCTGCGTCAAAGAGGTTTTGCGCTGTGGACGAGAGACGATTCACGACGGGCAGAATTGGTGGCGCGCCGACCGAAGAGCGCCGACGAAGTGGCTGATTGGGCGCGCAACATCCGTCGATCTGGACAAGGTGGAAACATGGACCAAGTGGACGACCCTGGCTGTCCACTGAGTCCACCCGTCCACTCCTGTCCACTTACGCTGAAATCTCAGCCAATGGCGTCCTCACACTAATCGCCGTTGCCTCTAAGCCTGCTGGCGCGCCAAATCGCCACGCTTGAAAGGTCATTTCTGGAGGAAGGTGGCTTCACTGAAAAGCTCTACCGAGCCCGAACCGCGGCACGCAATTCTTCCAAACAGAGTGTCAAGGGTGGCCCACTGCGGTGAAAGTCTTTTGATCGCATTCATTCTGGGCTCGACATTTTCTCGCCGTGCAGTACCCAACAATCGTTCCCCGATCCTCCAAACGATCTGACGAGGGTCTATCTACTCTCAACAGCGACCACAAACTTCAGCCGTTGCCCTTCGAGCCGGGCATTACTTCAATGAACGTCTTTGTGCCTGCCCGCGAAGACAAAGTGACGCAGGTTCGCGTCAAAGGAACAAGCGCTGAAACAGTCTTGCCAGCGACGACTTACGCTTTTACGCTTTCGTCGCCGATCGAACGGAGCCGCCGCCCCATCAATTGGTGCGGTTGACGCCCACGAAATCAAATCGCCGGCTCAAGATTTCGGTGGTGAAAGGACGTGACGGGCTACGCGCCCTTCGATATAGATACGATTGGTTTGGAACATCGTTCGCTGGAACGTCTACGGGTGAGAACCCGCTCCGAACAGAATCATGTTTGTTAACTATATGGAGTTTCGTCCCAAGAGTGTATTGCCTCCCGGCGAATACGCCGTCATCGGCGATTCGCTCGCCGACATGGCAACGTTCCGGGTGAAATAAGTTCATGAGCACCGAAGGTGCGAGATGCAAAAGCCTGGGCTAACGGCCCAGATGAGGACCGATTTAGAATCCAAGCGCTTACGTTTGGGATTGAAATGTATTTCGCGCTTTCAGGCTTGGGATGCTCTCTATCGGCGATCCTGGGCCGTTGGCCCAGGCTTTACATCGCGCGCCTTCGGCGCTTCGCGTCAATCGTCGGTCTTCAACGCAGGCAGGTTCGGCGGCGGCTCAGTCTCGGCCGGCGCTTCTCCCGCGACGGGTCGGAGCCAGTCTTGCGCATCACGCCCGTGACCGGCGCTGTTACTCTTCCAGCCGCGGTGGCAAATCGTCGCCATCTCGCCGTCGAACGCAAATCGTCCAGCAACGAATAAACTACCGGCGTGGCGATTAGCGTCAGCAGCAGAGACAATGACTGCCCGCCAATCACGACGATCGCGATCGAGCGGCGTTCTTCCGCGCCGGGCCCGGTGCCCAGCGCCAACGGCGCCATGCCGGCAACCAGCGCCAGCGTCGTCATCAGAATCGGACGCAGGCGATCGCGATTACCCTGAATGATCGCCGCATCGCGCTCCATGCCGAACGTCCGCAGGTTGTTCATGTGATCGATTTGCAGGATCGCATTCTTCTTGACCACGCCAAACAGCACCAGCACTCCGAGCGCCGAATAAAGATTAAGCGTGTCCCCCAGAAGCCAGAGCGACAGCAAGGCAAAAGGAACCGACAACGGCAGGCTCAACAGAATCGTCAGCGGGTGAATCGTGCTTTCGAACTGCGACGCCAGGATCATGTACATGAAGATGATCGAGAGCAGAAATGCCCAGATGAACTCGACGAAGGTGCGTCTCCAGTTCGCGCCCGCGGCCGGCAATCGTGGTCGTATAGGCAGCCGGCAGGTTCATGGCCGCAGTCGCTTTGCGCAGCGCGTCGATCCGATCGGCCATCGCGAATCCGGGCGCCACGCGTCCTCGCAACGCCACCATCCGCTGCCGGTCGAGTCGATCGATTCGAGACGGACTGATGCCTTCGCTGATCTTGACTAAGTTATCGAGCCGCACCAGTCCGCCGCGTGCCGACGGAACGTAACAGCCGCTGAATCGTGCCACTGTCCGCACGATCGCGTTCAGTCAGACGGAGCTGCACGTCATAATCCAGATTAACCGTCGGATCAGCGAAACGCGATCACCCGGTCGTCGCCGCCAACCATCAGACGCAATCCCGTCGGCGATGTCCGACGTATCAACTCCCAAATCGGCGGCGCGGGCGCGATCGATTTGCACGCGCAGCTCGGGCTTGTCGAGCTTCAGCGTCGTGTCGGCGTCGACGATGCCGCCGATCTCCCTGAGTCTTTGTGCGCAGGTCTTCCGCGTATTTGTGCCAAAGCCTCCAGGCCCGGCCCGCGAATCACAAAGTCGATGTCCTGCTGGCCGCCGCCGATGTTGAACGACGGCGCATTGCGCACGCTGAATCGCAGCGGCGCGTATTTCCGCCATCCGCCGCCGAACTTCCTGCATTACGTCGCGCTGCGTGTAGTTGCCTTTGAATGCTGCGAGGGGATGACCGGCCCGGATCGAATTCCAGAGCTTCGTCAGCGATAAAGTGCGTTCTTCATGCGGCGCGATGCGCACGTAACGCCTGGCCCTGATTTACCCCGCCTAGAAAGCTGCCGCCGGCCTGGGCGAGTACCAGGCGAACACCCGGTGTAGCCAGCAAATCCTTTCAATCGAGTCTCATCGTGTCGATCATCGCGTCGACGTTGGTACCTTCCGGAGCGTTGGCGGAAACTTCGAACTCGGCTTCGTCGACGTCGGATGGGATGTATTCCTGCTTGACCACTCGATAGAGCGGAATGCTCGGACAAGGCGCCACCGCCACGGCGACCACCGCGACGGCAATCCGGTGCCGCATCGACAAGCGTAGCGAGCCACGTGTACGAACGATCGATCAAGACGTAGAAACCGCGCCGCGTGAAGACGGCATCGCTGACCGTGTCATGATGGTGCCCGGCTCCGCCATGGCTCGGCAGCCGCGTCCTCGGTGCGCAGCAGGCGCGCGCTCATCATCGGCGTGAGGGTGAACGACACCAGCAGAGACACCAGCACGGCCACCGCCGCCGTGATGCCGAACTGATAAAGGAAGCGGCCGGAAATCGGACGACATGAAACGACACCGGCAGGAAGATCACCACCAGCGAGAAAGTCGTCGCCATCACCGCGAGACCGATGTCGGCCGTCGCCTTCTTGGCGGCGCGCATCGGCAGTCATGCGCTTTTCTTCCACAAAGCGAAAGATATTTTCCAGCACCACGATCGCGTCGTCGATCACGACGCCGACCATCAACACGAGCGCCAGCATGGTGACGCCGTTGAGCGTAAAGTTGAGCGCCCGCATCATCCCGAACGTCGAGATCACCGAGCACGGAATAGCGATCGCCGCGATTAGCGTGGAGCGCCACGAACGCATGAACAGCAGCACCACCAGGCTGGCCAGGATGCTGCCCAGCACGAGGTGATGCGTGATTTCGTGCAGCGCCGCGTCGATGTATCGCGCCTGATCGCGGATGACTTCCATCTTCATGTCGGACGGAAGCTGCGCACGAGACGCGTGCAAGTTGCGCCTTGACGTTGTGAATGACCTGCACCGTATTGGCAGACGACTGGCGGCGAATCTCAAGAGTTACAGTCGGCACGCCGTTCAAGTGCGCGACCGAACGCTGTTCTTTCGTTCCGTCTTCGACGCGGCCGATGTCACGAATCCTCACCGGTGAACCGTTGATATTCGCGATCACCAGCTCTTCCATCTGGCGCGGCTCAGTGAAGCGGCCGAGAGTGCGCAGCACGAGTTCGCGCTTTGCCGGTCTCGACGATTGCCTCCCGGCACATCGGCGTTCTGGCGCACCAGAGCATTGCGCACGTCTGGTGATGGGAATCTTGTATGCGGCGCAGCCGTTCAGCGTCGATCCAGACATTGATCGCGCGCTCAAGTCCGCCGACCACGTCCACCTCGCCCACACCGCCGGCCCGCTCGAGCTGCGCGGCGAACAATCTTGTCCGCCGTACTCAGTCAGCTCGCGAATCGATCGCTTGCCCTGAAAGCGAGATCGTCAGCACCGGCGAGTGCTGTCGTTATTGAATTTTGCGATAACCGGCGGGCGACATCGTCGGGCGGCAGGTCGCGAACAATCGAAGCCACGCGATCGCGAACATCCTGGGCGGCGGTGTCGATGTCGCGATTCAGGTTGAAGGTGGCCATTACGAACGAATTGCCCTGCCCTGAAACTGAACGCAATTGATCGATGCCATCGACGGTGTTGACGACCTCTTCGATCGGCTGGGAAACGAGCGTCTCCATCTCTTCCGGAGAAGCGCCCGGCAGATTTGTGCGCACGCTGACGGTGGGAAGATCGACTGAGGGAAAACGATCGACGCCCAGCTTGAAATAGCTGGCCGAGCCGACCACGACCAGCGATAAAACGATCATCGCGGCGAAGACCGGACGGCGGATACAAATTTCAGCTAATCCTGCAATTTGTATTGAACCAGTTAACTCACTCCTGCCAACGTCTGGGATCGCGACTTCCGTGAAGCACCGCAATTACCTCTATTCGATCCCGCGCAACGCGATAGTAAATAAGATACGGAAACCCTCTCAATTTTTGCTCGACGAACATCCCGGAGTACGATCGCGTACATCCGCGGCCTGCCTTGAATTCTAACTATGGCCTCCTCAGCTCTATCGGAAAAGGCATCTCCTAGGCCAGGTCGCCGTCGCTCATACCAGTCACGGGCCTGAAGTAAGTCATCTCTGCGACTCAGGCCTGAATACAACAGGCAAACATGACTTTTCCGGCGAAGTCGCCGCCTGACGTCTTCCCATGGAATCGCAGCCTCGGGTTCGGCGTCAGCCTTCTCCAAGCGACGTTCCAATTCTTCGCGATGCCACTGTGAACGGGCATGGCCTCGATGGAATCAGGAATACTGTCCCAGAGTTCACCTATAGTCTGATTCGTTGCTCAACGGTTAACGAGTAAGACCAACACGACGCTCGGTTCGATGATCGACTACATCAACGACGACGCAGAACCAGGCACATCGTGACGATCGAGGACCCGATCGAGATCCTGCACGCCGACAAGGGCTGTCCATCGTCAACCAGCGCGAGATCGGGACCGACACCGTCGACTTCCACGCCAGCGCTGAAGCGGGTGCTGCGCCAGGACCCTGACGTCATCCTCGTCGGTGAGATGCGCGACGTCGAGACGGTGCAAGACCGCGCTTGACCGCGGCCGAGACGGGTCACCTCGTGTTCTCGACGCTGCACACCATCAGCGCGACCGACTCGATCAACCGCATCATCGACTTCTTCCCGCCGCACGAGCAGCGCCAGGTGCGGATGTCGCTCGGCGGTTCGCTGCGCGGCATCGTCAGCCAGCGCCTCGTCGAGCGGCGGGCGTGGAGGTCGGATCCCGGCCGTCGAGATGCTCGTGGCGACCGGTCGCATCTTCGACAAGATCGTGAACGCCGACGAGACGCAACGAGATCGAGCAGATCATCGCCGAGGGCGAGTACTACGGCATGCAGACGTTCGACCAGAGCCTGCTCGGGATCTACGGCGAGGGTCTGGTGGAGCTGCGCGAAGCGCTGGCGGCCTCGACCAGTCCGCACGACCTGCGACTGATGATCGAGCAGTTCACGATGCGGCAGGCGTCGGAGCAGGCCGCCGGCCCGATAATCGCCGCGGCGTATGTAATCGGCTTTCGCGCACGGCCAGACCAGAATGAGCAGTCGTGACCGCTGTACCCGCCGCGTCTGGCGCGTATTTCGAACCGGACTCGACGTATCAGCAGCTCGCTTGCGCCGGGCTCACCGACGCCGGTCATCGCGGCGACCTCGTCGGCGGGAGGCGTGCGGGACGTTGCTCGACCGGGTTCAGCCCGATGCCGACACCGACATCACGACCGGACGCCCGACCGGATGTGATCGAAGCGCGTCGTGAAGGGCTGGGCCGACGCGGTGTGGCTGCAGGGCGAGCGCTTCGGGACGGTCGGGTGCGAGAAGGACGGCGACCGCTTCGAGATCACGACGTTCCGGCCGAGATCTACCGGCACCGAGAGCCGCAAGCCCGAGGTCACGCTTCTCCGGACGACATCGCAGACCGACCTCGTCGCGGCGCGACTTCACGATCAACGCGATGGCGATCGCGCTCGACGAGCCGGAGCTCGTCGACCCGCACGGCGGGCCTGGCCGATCTGTCGCACGCCGGCTCCGCACGCCGCTCTCGCCGGAGGTCGTTCGTTCGGCGACGATCCGCTCCGGATGCTTCGCGCGGCGCGGTTCGTCGCGACGCTCGAGCTTCGAGCCCGGACCCGGAGCTGCGTACAGCCGCGATCGAGCAGATGCGCGACCGCCTCGAGATCATGCAGCGCGGAACGAATCCGCGACGAGCTGTCGAAGTTGATGCTCGCCGACGACCCGTCGCCCGGTCTCTGGCTCATCGCGCGCACGCGGCCTCGCCGACGAGTTCCTGCCGGAGCTCAACTCAATGCGAGCTCGAGCAGGACCCGATCCACACGCATCAAGGACGCTTCGCGCACTCGATCGCAGTCGTCGCCAAGACGTCGCCGCGGCTGAAGCTGCGCCTGGCGGCGCTCGCTGCACGACGTGGGCAAGCCCGGCACCCGGCGGCTACGGACCGCAAGGTGTGACCGTTCCACTACCACGACGTGGTCGGCGCGCATGGCGCTCAACGACTCTCGGCACTCCGCTACCCGAACGAAGTCGTCGACGACGTGCGCGAAGCTCGTCGAGCTGCACCTGCGCTTCCACACGTACCGGATGGGCTGGACCGACAGCGCCGTACGCCGGTACGTGCGTGATGCCGGACCGCTGCTCGACGACTTGAACGAACTGACCCGCTGCGACTGCACGACGCGCAATGCGAAGAAGGCGGCCGCGCTCTCCACGGCGCATGGATCAGCTCGAGGAACGCATCGCCGAGCTCGCGCGAGCAGGAGGAGCTGGCGAAGCTGCGGCCCGCTTCGACGGCGACGAATCATGAAGGTGCTCGGCGTACCGCCGGGACGCGATCGTCGGCGAGGCGAAGGCGTTCCTGATGGAGATCCGCCTCGACGAAGGCGATGATACCGGAGCCGAAGAAGCACGCAGAGCGACTGCTCGCGGGGGCACGCGAAGCACCGAGAGTCCGCTGGCGGGTTAGAGCCCTTCCTGCGGGCCCGCCAGATCGATCGACGTGGGCGCAGCCGGGGCCGGGATCCGGCAGACCGCGATGGGCTCGGGTTCGAGGAGCGCCGACGCGGTAGCCGGCGGTGCAGCGCGGAGAAGACGTCGGCGATCGTGCGCGGCCACATCTGGATGGCCTCGTCGTCGTAGGTGACGGTGCGTCCGGCGCCGGTGTCGAAGTAGGAGCGGCGAACTTCGAGCCGGCCGAGCGGGAGCGACGTCCGGCCGGCTGCCTCGCGCCTACTGCGAGCGCGCATCGGGTGCGTCGTGGGAGAACACGAACGCCGACCCGGGCGGCAGCACGCGGTGGACCTGGCGCAGCACGCGGTCGAAGTCCTCCGATCTCGTGCGACGACGCCGGCGGCGAGCGCGAGGTCGATCGAGTCGGCGCGCAGGAACGCGAGATCGCGGCGTCGCGCTCGTGCCACTCCGACGCGCGACTTCGGCGGTTTCCGGCGAGCCGCTTGCCGAGCGCGAGCTGCGCGCGAAGACGTCGAGCGCGATCACGTGCGCCCCTGGCCGCGCCATCGTGACCGCGCCTCACCCGCGCCGCAGCCGGAGGTCGAGGACCCGCCGGCCGCGCGATGTCGCCGCAGAGCTGCAGGTCGGCCTCGGTCGGCGAGGTCGGGCCCGTACTGCACGACGCCGGTGCCGGACAGTCCTCTCGCGCCGGGCCGCGACCCGATCCCACGACTCGATGTTGGTCATAGGCGGAGTCTTGCCGCTCGCGAGTACCGCTGCGAGCGAGTGGACGTCGCGGCCTACTGGCGCCGCGGCCACGCCGCGAACTCCTCGACCATGCGGTAGGCCTCGTCGTCGTGGTACTGCACCGGCGGCGACTTCATGAAGTACGGCCGACGGGCCGAGCAGCGGGCCGCCGATGCCGCGGTCGAGCGCGAGCTTGGCGCAGCGCACGGCGTCGATGATCACGCCGGCCGAGTTCGGGCGAGTCCCACACCTCGAGCTTGAGCTCGATGTTGAGCGGCACGTCGCCGAAGTTGCGGCCCTCGAGGCGGATGTACGCCCACTTGCGGTCGTCGAGCCACGGCACGTGGTCCGACGGGCCGATGTGCACGTTGTCGAGCGTCGATGCCCTGGTCGATCTGGCTGGTGACCGACTGGGTCTTCGAGATCTTCTTGGACTGCAGGCGCTCGCGCTCGAGCATGTTCTTGAAGTCCATGTTGCCGCCGAAGTTGAGCTGGTACGTGTGGTCGATCGCGAGCGCCGCGGTCCTCGAACAGGCGGGCGAGCATGCGGTGCGATGATGGTGGCGCCGACCTGGCTCTTGATGTCGTCGCCGACGATCGGCACGCCGGCGTCGGCGAACTTCTGCGCCCACTCGGGGTTGCTGGCGATGAACACCGGGATGCGCGTTCACGAAGCCGACGCCGGCGTCGAGCGCAGGCCTGGGCGTAGTAGCTGCTGCGCGTCCTCGGAGCCGACCGGCAGGTACGACACGAGCACGTCGGCCCGGGCGTCGCGCAGGGCCTGGGCGACGTCGACCGGCTCGGCCGGCGACTCCTCGACGACCTCGCGGTAGAACTCGCCGAGGCCGTCGTAGCGTCGGGCGCGCTGCACGATGCACGCCGAGCTCGGGGACGTCGGCGAACTTGATCGTGTTGTTGATGCTCGGCGAAGATCGCCTTGCCGAGGTCGAGCCCGACCTTGTCGGCGTCGACGTCGAACGCGGCGACGAACTCGACGTCGCCCACGTGGTAGCCGCCGAGCTCGACGTGCATCAGGCCGGGGACGCGCTCGGTCGGGTCGGCGTCGCGGTAGAACTCGACGCCCTGCACGAGGCTGCTCGCGCAGTTGCCCGACGCCGGCGATCGCGACGCGGACCTTCTTGCGAGGCTGTGGCGTGTGGGGCCGCTCACTCATGCGGTGGCTCCTTCCGGTACGGTCGCCGAGCATGGATCGCGCTCTGTGCGCGATCAGCCTCGTCGATCCATGCGAGGTCGTGTTCGGTGGACTGGGCGCGGTGCTCGAGGAGCGACCGTGGTGTAGCGATCGATCGTGCGGGTGCGCGGGTGCGCGCGGCTTGGCGAGCCGCTGGCGTGAGCTGCGACGCGCCGGCGCTCGCAGGAACGCGAGCCGCGCCGGCCGGGTCGAGGTGCCGGCAGAACGAGAGCTTCAGCGCGAACGGAGCGCTCGTCGTCGGCGGCCTCGTCGGTAAGCGAGCCCGGCGAAGCGCGCGCATCCTGCGTCGGTGACGCGGTATGCCTTGCGTGCGTCACGGCGGCCGGGAGCGCGGCGGCGCCAGGACGCGGGCCGCCAGGTCGCCGTCGAGCGACCCGGTGGACACGTTGCCGGCGTGCGGCTCCGAGAACTCGACGATCTTCGCGTCGATCGCCGGACGCCCGAGCGCGCGCAGCGCCGGGTAGAGCGAGCCGAACGAGATCCCCAGAGCGGGCCGAGGCGTCTCGGACGAGCCGCTTCTTCAGCTCGTAGCCGTGAAGTGGCTGCTCGGAGCAGCAATCCGAGAACTGCGACGGCTCAACACGGGCGTACTCCAGGGGGTGGGCGGGCGACTTCGTGCGGTCCGGGCGCAGAGGCGGCCGAACCCGTCGGTCACGGCATCATACGATATATCGAACCGATATATCGACGCAAGCACCCTGGATCGGAGGCTCGAGGCCGAGGTCGTCGAACCTCGCCGCACGATGGCTATTCAGGGCGTGCGCCCTACACCGAGTAGCCCGCGCCCAGCGTCACGGACTACGCGCTCGCTCGACGGGCAGTCCTGCGCGACTTCCGAGCGGGGGCGCTGACCCCGGCTCGACGTGTGCGACGCCCACCCGGAGCTGATGCGGGCGGCCCAGAACATCGGGGTCGAGGTCGACGACCAGTGCCCGGTGTGCGGCGAGTCCAACCTGCGGCTCGTGTCGTACGTCTACGGCGAGAAGCTCGAAGCAGGCCAACGGCCGGGCGATCAGCGACACGTCGGAGCTCACTGAAGCTGGGCGCCTCGTGCGACGAGTTCGCCTGCTACGACGTCGAGGTCTGCCTCGACTGCACGGTGGAACCACCTGCGCCGCCAGTCGCTCCACGGCCGGCTGCACGCCAGCTGATCGCTCCAGGTCACCGCCGCAGGAGTTGCCACGAGTCGGGCACGCCCTTGAGCTGGTGGGTGCCCCGGTCCTCGAAGTGCAGATCGGATCCGACGACGAGGTCAAGCACCGCTCCTCCGTGAGACGAACACCTCGCCGGAGCCGGCCAGCGACGCGATGCAGCGCCGATATGGACGGCGATCCCGCCGACGTCGTCGCCGCGCCAGGCCTGACCTCGCCGGTGGAGGCCGGCGCGGATCGATACCCTATCGGAGCGAGCGTGTCGCTCAGCATTTGCGCATTGCACACCGCGCGGGCCCGTCGAAGGTCGCAGCATCCCGTCGCCCGTCTGCTTTCACCAGCCGCCCGCCGGCGGTCGACGCAGCGGCGGGACTCGGTGTCGTGCCGGTCGAGCAGCGCCTCGCCACTGGCGGTCAATGAGCCGGGCCGCGGTTCGCGTCGAGTCAACGATGTCGGTGAAGAGAATGGTCGCCAACACCCGCTCGGCCGCATCGCGCCAAGCTTTGCCGTGCACCTGCTCGATGATCGCATCGACGACGCCTTCCCATTCGTCGGCGCGCGTATCGCGGTATTGCGTACGGGAGCCTGACGTAGCGCACCGTCGATCTGGTCCGCAGGTAACGGGCGTGCTCGACTGGCACGAGTGGGTCGTCGACGGCGTGGACAACCAGCGTCGGCACCGAGAGCGTCGTGAGCAACGCTCGACGTCGATCCCGTTGCGGCTCATGATTCGCGCACCATCCTCGGGGCACGTTGCGCTCGAAGGGCCCGCTCGGCGACCGGCATGTCGTCGGCGTGCGCGATGAACGGATACGCGAGGACGCCCCGTGCCCCAGTTGGCCTCGAGCTGATCCAGGGAACGGCTCGATGTCTTCCCGGAAAATCCCCACGGATAGTCGGGCGCAGGCGAAGCGCGCCCCCGTCCCGTAGAGGGAGAGACTGCTCACTCGGTCGGGGTGCGTCGCGTCAGGCTATCGATCGCCATCGGTCCGCCCTCCGAGATGCCGAAGACGTGCGCATCCACCAACCGCGCCCATCACCGCGCGGGCGTCGTCGGTGCGCTCGGGCCAGGCTCCCGAACCCGAGGTCACGTCCCGACAGCCCCGTGCCGCGCTTCTGTCGAACGCACGATGAGGCAGGCCCGGCAAGGGGTTGCAGGAGGTTCCGCAGTACGGCCCTCCCAGTTCAGCTCCAGGTGCGAGACGAACCCCGAGACGAAGACGAAGCCGGGGCCCGTCCGC
>ERZ1370068.5206-contig-4238_pt1 | contig 70946 bp, 83 predicted proteins | sample MGYA00561227_ERZ1370068 | MGnify/ENA primary metagenome ERZ1370068 (study PRJEB38410, sample SAMEA6850437) | metagenome | study: Metagenomic assessment of the ecological functions of the soil: analysis of the soil microbiota associated with the...
CCATTACGTATTGCTGTTCGTGCGCCTCGACGTGATGCAGTCGATGGGGGCTTCCCCACGCCTCTGGCGCGACTGAAGACTCCACCCTTGGCTACGCGCTGGGGCGCGGGCATCCTCATCCGCGCCCTCCCATGGTGGAGCCTGACGGATCTGGCCCGAGACGCCGGCCAAGGTGGTGCGCCAGAGCGCGCTGGTACCTGGGCGTGCTCGACGACATCCTGTTTCTCCGGCACATCTTTCGCGAGCGTCCGTCCGTCTCTCAACTTCGCCCAGCTCGTCCGCCGCGTGGGCAACAAGGTGGTGGAGTGGCCCATCGCCGCCCTCGTCTACCCGGTCATGGGTTATATGGGATGGTGGCTCGCCTACATGTACCGCGACCGCCACCCGTGGCTGTTCTATGTGGCCATCGGCGCCCCCACGCTCTCCTGATCCTCACCGCGTGGGTGGGCGGCATCGCCACGCAGAGCCTCGTGTGAGGCACTGCGGCCCTATCTCCCGCGCCCCCGTGGATCTGCGGCGCAAGAGCCTGCGTGGAGAAGTTCTTCGGCACATTCCGCTGCCAGACCTACTGGCTAGCTTGCCACGCGCGCGGCGCCGGCGGCGTGCTGCCTGAGCGTTGTGGCGCGGACGGGCCGCTACGAGCCCGGCAAGACCGATCGCGCGACGCGGCCCCGCCACGCCTGAACCCCGAGGAGACTGACATGGCGGACCGCATTCCCTTGATGGAGATGGGCAAGCTCCAGATGCGCATGAGCGAGCTCAAGACGAAGAAGGGCGCCGCGCGCCCTGGTCGGAAGCATTGGTCATGACCGACGACATTCAGGCCTCATCATCATCTGTCAGGCGCCGAGGTCATCCCAACGACACGCACCATCATCTCCACGACGAGTGGTGGGTGATGCTCCAGGGCGAGATCAACTGGCACATCGAGGACGAGCCCACCACCCACGCGCCCGCGCCGGCGACTTCGTGTTCGGCCCCAAGAACCGCTGGCACTCACCTCGAGCCCGTGGGCACCGAGCCCACCATCCGCGTGGCCATCAACGCGCGCGGCGAGTTCCACCGCTACCGACCGCCCCGGCTGCAAACCCCTGTGCGTCACATCCCTCTGCCCAGAGGGGAGGCAGGTGAGGGACCTAAATGACGCGCACTCGGTTGACACGTCATCATCCGTCGGGTACATTGCAGACGCTCACCGCGGGGTGGAGCAGCCCGGTAGCTCGGTTGGGCTCATCAACCCAAAGGTCGCTGGTAAATCCAGCCCCCGCAACCAACTACGACGGGGCGTTACGGTTCAGGCCGTAGCGCCCTTCGTTTTTCGGTTGCGGCTGGGTTGCAGTGATGGCCGCTTCCGGCACGTCATCCAGGCGATCCACCGCCTGCCGATTCGCACCGGGCACGATGCCCGTAGGTGTCTACGGTGAGCTGGATCGACGCGTGGCCGAGCTGGTCACGCACATAGGCGCGCGACTCCCCGTTCTGATGAGCAAGCTGGCATAGGTATGGCAGGTCATGGAACCGGATGCGTCGAAGCTCGGCCTTCTAGCAGGCGGTAGAACACCCGGTGCCGTGAATTGTCCCCATCGAGCGGGCTGCCGCTGCCTCGGAACAGAAGACCCATTCCGGCACCTGGCCCCAACCCCGACGCAAGGTTTCTGGCCTTTCGCTCGGTCATCAACGCCCGTAGAGTATCCGCGAGCTGGGTGGACATATCCACCTGCGTGTTTTGCCGTTTTTGGGTGTCGTGACATGTCCGCCGACGAGGTTCCGCCGAACCTCAATGAAAACGCCTGTGAAAGTCCACGTCGCCCCATTGCAGGCCCAGCAGCTCACCGAGGCGCATCCTGCTCGGAGCGCACACAAGAATAGCGGATACTTCCCTAGGCGAGTGTCTTCGAAGCGGGCCGAGGTACGGTGCGGCATCTGCGGGCACGCCTGGTGGTTGCAAGCACTCCGGGCGCTGCGGATGGCGCGGGCCGTGAACGGGCGGCGGGCGTCGGCCTGAGTCCGGAAGGGCTGACGAGAGTCTCAGGAGAGTGCGTTGGTGAGCGCCAACCTCCCGTGCTTCCGCGACGAGGCGCTGAGGGAGTGGATGGCGCAGGACATCATGCACGAGCTGAAGACCGACGGCGGGGCGACGTTCAGCCTCGGGAGTGATAGCCAACTCTAGCACGCTCGGGCGGCGGTTGCCCCTCGGGGGTCACCGTCCCCATGACGTAAATCTGCCAGACTCGGACGCGGAACGCCACAGGAGCCGATGCCACAGAGTCCTCTCCACCCCACGAGCACGAGGAACGCTACGGCTTGACAACGTCCACGCCGACGAACACGACCTTGTCCGGCCCCGGTTCTCGGCCCAGTGGGTGACGTCACGCGATCCGGTGATGACATCGCCCGGCTTGAACTGCTTCATGGAGCCGCCCTCCCGCAGCTCCGTCAGCGTCCCTTCCAGGATGTACGCGAACTCCGGCCGGTCCTTGTGGCTGTGAAGGCCGGCGACGCCTCCGGGCTCCACCGTGATGGTTCGCAAAGCGCAGCTGATAGCGCTCGGCATGTCAGGCGCGAGATCGATGGTGCTCCCACCACCTTTGCGTTCAGCCCTTTATTGGCCTTCGGCGGGCTCTGTTGGCCGATGGCCGTCCCGATCCCGATCCCGGCTACCAAAGGTGAGGAACCACGCCCCTAAGCGGAGAAACCGCATTGCCGTCATGAGTGTCCTCCTTTGGGGATCGCTAGTGACGGCGTCGCTCGCGCATGTCCACCTGCGGCGCGATGAGCTCGATGCCGGACACAACTATGGTGAAGACGCGGCGGCAAATCCAGGCGGCTCATTATCGAGATTCCACACTGCGACACTGCCGCCGCCCAGTGTTCCAGAGAATAGCCAACATTAGCCCCCTCCAGCGGCGGTCGTCGCCCTCTCGTGGCCCCCGTCCCTATGACGTAATCTGCCAGACTCGGACGCTGGCCGCCCAGAAGCCGCTGCCACAGCTCAACAGGGCGAGCGGAGAAAATCCACTTCGATGGTTCTACTCATGATGTTTCGATTTCTACATGTGTTCTTTATTGGGCCTTGGGTTGTGCGCCGATAGCCGGCCTGCACACCCTCCAACGGCACAGCGTGGTGCAGAAACGCACGGTTGGCGCCATCGATCTTGGCTCCGGCTGTAGGACGTTGCGGCAGTTTTCGCGTAGAAACCCGGTAGCAGATCATTCCCGGGCAGGCGCTCGAATCAAAGATCAGGAAGCTGGGATCGAACTGACACCGCTTTAAGACCTCACAATTTCCTCTCCTTAGCTGTCTCACTTACCAATCGTAGTTCGCTCAGAGTTTGATCAGTCCCTCGCCGCAAACGGACTGCTTCAATCAAACGCGGACCACCCATCGGCGATTGCCAGCCGAAGTTTCAGCAAACGCCGAAAAGAGAGGCTCCGAGTCAAGCCCTACACGGCCTGTAATTCAAGGACATTGCAATGAGACTCAGCGTGCACCCGCTCAACACTGTGGAAAGTGACTTTAAGAATCGAGAGCCAAAAGGAGAAATTCTTATAAGTAACTTCACGCATCAGACCGCGCCGACAACTCCCGTAGAGGGTAATCGGAATCCGTTTCGCCTATCGCCGATTCGGCAAGACCGGCGGCGCCCATGGTCTTTGAATCAGCACTACATCGGCACCATGGATTATTGGGACCCTACGGTGACCGGTGGCTTAGCTCGCGACCGTGGTGGTATCCTGTTTCAACAACGCGGGCGTCTCCAGCAGCTCGGGCGGGGTCCCGACGACGTTCGGGCGGACGAGCGCTAATGCCATCGCCTTCATCAGGCCGCTGGGCCTCGAGAAGCAGTTACGAACGAGCGGCTGGCGTGATGCGGGAGTCGCCGCTCCAAACGTGTCGGTAAGTCCGAGGACATCGCCGAGTCAATCGTGTTTCTCTCATCCGGACAGGGCGTCTTTTTATCGCGGGTGCGACGCTCGCAGGAGAACAGACATGGAGCCATGACAACCAACTCGAAAAACAGAGCGTTGGTTCTGAAGCCGACACGCTGTTCAATAAACGCGCACTACATAGCGGCTGAGCGTTATTGGTCACCCGATTACATCCAGCACAGCGCCTACATTGAACCCGGCAGGCAGGACTTCTTCAAGCTCACTAAGAGCCTTCCCCACGCTACAGTACGAACCGGGAACGGTTGTCGCCGAGGGTGACGTCGTGATCGTTCACGGACGTGGCGATCAGCAGCCTCGGTGCTCAGGTCGAATTGGATTGCCGCAGACGTTGTTCGCATCAAGGACGGCGTTCTGGCCGAGCATTGGGATGTCATTCAGGATGGCGCAACTGCAAAGAGCAGTCGCAGAGTAAAGCTCCGATGTTCGGAACACGCTTTCCGACACCTTCTGCTAAACAGCAACGTAAATAATGAAAGTGGAACAAGACTACATCAACAATCATGACAGAGGACTGGCAGGCAAGGTCGCTTCCCGTCACTGGCGGCTCGCGCAGGATCGGTGCCGCAATTGCGAAGCGCCTAGCCGCAGATGGATGCGATTGGTGGCTCGATCACCTATGTGAAGGACGGCAGCGCGGCTTCCCCTTCGGTCAAAGCTGCGGAACCGATGACGGAAGAGCACTCGCGATCCGCGACGCGGCTGACGTTGAAAAGGGGACGCAACGGCTGACCGATCTCCCCGGTTCCGTCATCGCAGCACATGGCGGCCTCGACCGCTGGCGCACCGTTCGCGCGATCGATGTGACGTTCAACTTCTCCGGTGGGCTGCTGGATCTTAAGGGTTATCCGGGTCATCGCCGGCCTTCGGCTTCGGTGGACGCTGCGACACCTCGGACCGTCTTTCAGAGGCTAGGCGATGAATCCGATGAACGGTGGATCTTCACCCCGAATCGGGTTTGGATCGAACGCCGTGACGGTACGATCGTCGAAGAGCGCTCCGATCCGCGCGCGGCCTTTGCGGGGCATGTACGCGAAACGCCCTGGGATCGCCTGCACCTGACCTATTTTCTCGGCTACGCGGTCTGGAACTATCTAACAACGCCCTTCCTCTTTGCTCGGACGGGCTTCGCCGACGCGAGAGCTCGAGGCGCATGTCGAAGGTCGCGAAACCTGGCGCGTCCTCGAGGTGACCTACCCGGACGACGTGCCTGCGCATACGAAGGTGCAAAAGCTCTATTTCGGCGACGACTTCATGCTGAGACGGCTCGACTACGTCACCGACGTGCTCGGCGGCGTCGCAGCGCACTACTGCTATGACCACGTGACGATAGACGGACTCGTCTTTCCGACTTTGCGGCGCGTTGTGAGGCGCACGCCGGAGGGCCCCTCCCGTCAGGGCGTACGTCTTTCATTCTCGACTACACCAACCTGGTGGTCCGCAAATGATTTGGAACACAAGCAGCGGATTCAACCCGGATCCCGACGAAGGACGGATCGTTGGCCGTTCGGGTTGACGGCGATCCGCATAGAAGCTCCGCTGCTCCTTTGCCAGCGCTTTCGCGGGACGATGGATGATTGGGACCCGGAGTTTGTGGCGCGGCTCTCGACCGCGCGGCGCGTCATTCGCTTTGACAACCTGAGGAATCGGCGAATCAAGCGGCGAGACGCCAAATACGGTTCGAGGAATGGCGGAAGTCGTGCCCCTACTGCTTGATGCGCTCGGAATCGGCGCGGTAGACCTGCTGGGTTGGTCCCTCGGTGGTTATGTCGGGCAGACGGTCGCGTTAACCTGGCCTGAGCGTGTACGTCTATCTTGTGATCGCGGGCTCGGGCCCCGGTGGTCCCGACGGCCCGCCGCCTCATCCACGGGTCGCGGAGATCGCAGCGAAGACAGCGGCGACTCGCGGAGGATGTCCAGTTCCTGTTCTTCACGGAAGCCGCAGCTGGGACCGCAGCCGCCCGACGGCATTTCGATCGCATTCGCCTCGGGGAGCGCCCGCCCGTTGCGGCGGAATCCGGTCGCCGACAGCGCGAGGCGATCGCGTCGTGGTGGAAGGGCGATGGAGCGGCACGGCCGCATCTCGGCAAGCTCAGCATGCCGGTCCTGGTGGGAAACGGCATTGCCGATGTCATGGTCCCTGCCGAGCACAGCTTCGCAATTGCGCAGAAAGCGCCAAGGGCGAAGCTGATTCTCTACCCCGATGCAGGTCATGCCTTTCTATTTCAGTACGCGGAGGACTTCTGTGCCGAAGTGCTGAGGTTTACACCACCAACTTGTGACGAAGAGCGCGCTCCGCGACGAGGATCGAGGACGCCAAATCGAGTAGACTTTCGCTAACCTCTTCGCCGTGAACGACGTTCTTCACTGAGCACCTTGGTTTCAATGGGTCTTCTCCGACACTCGAGCTGATCAACTCATCAATCCTCAAGAGGAATAGCTTCAGGATCGGCGACGTATTCGTCTTGCTGCCAGCCGACAACCAGATCAATCGATAGTTGTACATCGCCCCGCAAGGGGCGGCTGACGAGGGACCTCAGGGAGCACATTCTGTGCGTGGCAGGTAGTAGCGCGACGCCGCGGCGCGCCGCGCGAAGACCTGGGCCGTGCGTCGCCGACTCCAACGCCGCCGACAGGCGGTTTCCTCCATGGCGTTGAGGTGATAGAGGATGTCTTGAGCAACTCACCGACCTCCCAGTCCGGCTCCATCATCGCGTCGGCGTAGAGGCCGTAGTCCCTCTTGTCCTTCCGCTGGGAGAGAGATAGTCCAGACGTGGGTCCGCGTACTCACAACGATTACGACACGGTTCACCTTCTCAGCTAGTTGCGATATTATCGAAGGCACAGCGGCCGCCGAAGCGCCATGTTGCGGCCTCTGCGGTTTGCGTCACGCTGGCCGTGTAGCCGCCGGTCAGCAGAGGGCAGGAGGCTAAGAACCTCCTGTCATCTATTCTGAATGGGCGAAATGCCTGGTTGGAGGAGCGCGCAGCTACTCAGCAGCGTCAGAGGGAGGGAGAAAATAGGTCCAGATCGGAAATCCCAGCTGAAGCCACCAGGCGAGTTGTATGGTGGACTCATGTTTGACGGAGCGCCGGATCGGTCGAGCGTCGCGCTGAAGACGAGTTGACGCCCTCACCGCGCATCGTCGGCGGAGGAACGGACATGAACAAGGGTTGGGGGATCATCGCGCTCGTCGTCGCGGCCTTGTATTGGCTGCAGGGCGTGCTGATCCCGCTGGCGTTGGCCGTCCTGCTCACGTTCCTCCTGAGTCCCGTCGTGGGCACCCTCCAGCGGCGAGGGCTGGGTCGGGTCCCGGCGGTCCTCGTGACGGTCCTCCTCGCCCTCTCGGTCCTAGGCGGGATTGGCTGGACGCTCACTCGCCAGTTGGTGACGCTCGCGGACGAGCTGCCGCGGTACAGCCTGAACATCCACCACAGAATCGCGGACCTTCGCGGGGCCAGCAAGGTCGGCTCCGTGGAGAAGGTTCAGAAGACTGTGGAGGACGTCGTCGGCGCAGATCCAGAAGACGGACAAGCCGGACGTGACGCGTCAGAAGCCGGTTGCCGTCGCTCTGGAGCCCCCGACCCTCCTCGCCCACCTGCCAACCCTCCTGCAAGCCCTGGCGAACGCGGGGTCGTCACGGTGCTCGCGATCTTCATGCTGCTCGAGCGCCGGGAACTCCGGGATCGGGTGATCTTGCTGATTGGCTATCGGCGGGTGACGGCGACGACGAGAGCCCTGGACGAAGCCGGGGCGCGTATCAGCCGGTACCTGCTCATGCAATCCACCATCAATGGCAGTTTCGGCGTCGCCGTGGGACTCGGCCTATTCCTGATCGGGGTGCCCTACGCCGTCATCTGGGGGTCCCTGGCGGCGGCCCTTCGGTTCATCCCGTACGTGGGGGCATCCAGCGCGGCGCTCCTGTCGATCGCCCTCAGCCTGGCGGTCTTCCCAGGGTGGCTCCAGCCGGCGCTGGTCGTCGGTCTCTTCCTCGTGCTGCAGCTCGTCACCAACATGGTGATCGAGCCGTGGTTGTACGGTCAAAGCGCCGGGGTCTCGCAGGTCGCGCTCCTGGTAGCGGTGACCTTCTGGACTTGGCTCTGGGGACCGGTAGGGCTGCTGATGGCGACGCCCCTGACGGTCTGCCTCATCGTGCTCGGCAAGCACCTGCCCGCCCTCGGGTTCATCGTCGTGCTCATGGGTGACCGGCCGGTCATCGAGGCCAAGTCGCGCTATTACCAGCGACTGCTCGCGCGCGACCAGGACGAGGGCGGCCGACATCGTCGAGGCCTACGTGAACGCGGACGGACGGGCGTCGGTCTATGACGCGGTGCTTCTCCCCGCGCTCTACTATGCCAAGCAGGACCGTGATCGCGGTCTGTTGAGCGGAGGGTGACGCGCAGTTCGTGGGACAGGCGACCCGCGAGATCCTCGACGTTCTCGCCCACGACGCTCCTGCCCCCTCAGAGAGGGACACCGGCGACCTCTCGATGAGTGACCCCGGCGCCGACACCCGGGTCCGGATCGTCGGGGTGTCCCGCTCGCGATGAGGCGGATGCCCTGGCGCTCGAAATGGTGCGACATCTGCTGGACCCGGCGCGGTACCGAATCGAGGTGATCAGGGCCTCGATGCTCACGGCCGAAGTGGTCGCCTGGGTCGACCTGCACCGCCCCGCGCTCCTTTGCATTGGGGCGATCGCTCCGGGCGGCTTGAGCCAGGCGCGGCATCTCTGTAAGCGCCTGCGTTCGCAATGTCCGGAGCTCAAGATCGTGGTCGGTCGCTGGGGTCTCCACGATGAAAAGGATGCCGATCGCCAGCAACTGCTCGCGGCCGGGGCCGATCACGTCGAGACGACCGTGCTCGATACGCAACGGACGCCAACGAAGCTTCAGCTCCACCACGAAGATCGGGGCCGCTCCCCAGCCAGCGGCGCAGTAGCGCGCCGTCGGACGAACAGCTCGACCTGAGAGTCAAACCCTGGGCGTCGGCGCTTGTCAGCATCAGCGCTACTGCCCTTACGAGTCAGGCCAGGGCTGCAATGACCGAAGTGATTGGCTGCGAGGCAGTGAGTCGGGACAATGGTGTCGGGGCTGTGATGAACCCGGTAAGAATATGCGCGTTTACCTGCTGCGGCTGCGCGGGCGCGATTGAGATCGAGTGCGCCGGCTGTGGGCTAATGGTTACCGCGGCCTGCTCGCTTTCCGCGAGGAGGATGGGGGCCTCTTCTTCGGGCGCCAGAATGAGATCGACGAACTGCCCGCAAGGTCCGCGCGCGCACGCGAACGGCCGAAGCGTGTCTGGTCCATGCACGAACGGGCATAGAACGGGCCGAGCCCGAATGAAGTCGAGCAGCGCCCGGGAGATCAGCGCGCGCGTCGCCCCCGGCGGGCGATCGTGCAAGCGCGACCGCGCGTGAGACCGGCCGCACTAGCCGTTGGTACGTCACTTGGCGCGCGGTGGTGATCCGGCTGCAACGGTCCTCGGTGGGTGCAGGTAAGCTGAGCCTGTAATGACGGTAGATACGGCCGTATCGCTGCGGTCCAACACCCGCTCGGGTGTGGTACTGGTGAAATAGCCGCCCGTCAGCGGTGTCGGCTACGCCCGCAAACCCACCACAGACCTGGACTAGCTCCGGCAGCCGCCGAGACTCCCCGTCACCGCTGAACCCAGCACCACGGTGTACCACCACCGCCATTCGGTCTTGTTCCATGCATACCGGCGCCTGCGACCGCGGTGCGCACCGGCTGCAGAGGAGCGTGGATTGATGGCTTCGCGGGCCGCGCAGCATGTCACTCGGCGCTCATTTCCGCACACACGCACCGTCCGCGTCGACTGTCCACGCGCAATGCGCGACACCGGCGCGCGCGCAGAGCAGGGCCGCGATCGTCAAGTCGGTATGAGTCGCATGCGCAGGTGGGTAGCCACGATCGGGCGCCGTCGTGGCGCTGTGAGTAGAGGTCGGAAATGACGCCGCTACGTGCGGCGGATAGCTGGCATGTGGAGCGCGTGAAGCTCGGTCCATGATGCACCCGGGAATCGGATCTCCTCCCCGCTGCCTGATGCCGCGGCTGCGACGTCCAGCCAGAGCGCAGCAAGCCGTCAGGCATTCGTGATCTGCCGGCGAGTCGCGCTCGAGCCGCCGTGTGGCGCTGCTGACCGTCCTGTTCGGCCAGGCGCTCTTTCGACCGTCGCAGTCCCGGCCCAGCCGTCGGACCGATCGCGGCCGTCTATCCTCGCCGGATGTCACCGGGAATAGCTGGTGTCTTCCGGATAGGTGGCCGGCAGACCGAACTCGGGGACGTCGAGTCCTCGAGCTCGACCTCGGCGCCACCCGCATGCTCTTCACACCGTCGACCACGTTGAAGAGACGCGATGAAGGTCGCACCGAACGCCCATGCGGTACAGCGCGGCGCCGAGGAGTTGGCAGACGAACTGGCTGGGGATCGCGCCAGAGAGCAGGAAGCCGGTCACCCCCGCCCTGCGATGCCCATGGAGCTGGCCTCTGCGCCGCCGCCGTTTCCATGACTCACGGTGGAGGCCGCGGCCGATTTGACCCGCCGCCCTGCCGCAACCAGTGATCAGCGCATGACCGCAACTCGCCGAGGTAGTTGAGTCGCCCGTCCTCAGCGAGGAGTTCGGGCTCGAGCCGTGCACGCGGTGATCGCCACGTGCGCCGAGGACCCGGTGCACTTCGTCCCCGGCCTCGGCTTCTGGATGGTGACGCGCTACGACGACGTACGCCGCCTGTTCACCGATCCCGAACGTCACCAACGACCCGCGCGCCTACGAGCACTACGTCGCGCCGCCCGAAGGGCTCGTTCATGCGCTGGGTCGCCGACCACGGCCTGTTCTCGCTGCCGCCCGAGGAGCACGCGCGCGTGCGCCGGCTGGTGTCGGCGGCGTTCACGCCGCGCGCGATCGCGCGCATGGATCGCCAGGTGCCGGAGGTGGTCGAGCAGTTCGTCGCGCCGCGTGCGCGGCCGGCGCGGTGTGGTCGACCTGATGGCCGAGTATCACCGACCCGATCCCGAACGCGGTCATCAGCCGCGTCACGGGCGTCGCGGCGCAGGGCGGCGAGGAGGTGCGCTTCCGGCAGCTCGCGCAGGACGACGATCCGCGGCTTCTTCTCGTTCGCCGATCCGGAGGCGAAGCAGCGCGGCGGCGACGCGTTCGCCGAGCTCGCCGAGTGGGTGCGCGAGGTCGCCGACGATCGCCGGCGCACGCCGCGCGAGGACATCGATCACGGACCTGGTGCGCGCGCGCGATCGCGGCGACGCGATGACGCGACGACGAGATCGTCATCCTCGTCGCCGGGCCTGATCGGCGCCGGCAGCGAGACGACCGCGATCGGCGGCGTGGTCTCGATGCCTCACGCTGCTCGAGCATCCGGAGCGCGCTCGAGCGCCTGCGCGCGCGACCGCAGCCTGATCCCGAGCGCGGTGAACGAGATCCTGCGCTACGCGCTTCGGCGGCGGCGGCGGGCTGCCGCGCTACGCGGTGCGCGACTTCGAGCTGCGCGGCAAGCGCGATCCGCAAGGGCCAGATGCTGATGCTGTCCGTTCACGGGCGCGCACCGCGACCCGAGCGTCTTCCCCGATCCGGACCGCTTCGACATCGAGCGCGACACCACCGAGCCTCACGATCTTCGGGCACGGGCCCGCACTACTGCCTCGGCGTGCACCTCGCGCTGCGCCGAGATGCGCTGCATGCGATCGATGCGGCGCTCGATTTCCGCCGCCGGCGCGCGCGCTACCGCGCGATCTCGTCGCAGTGGCAAGCGCATGATGTTCTTCCGCCGGCCGCAGAACCTGCCGGTCGACTTCGGGAGTGACCCTCAGCATGGAGTGAGGGCGCCGCCCCGCTGTGGTGCGGTGACGCCAGCCGCGCGCAGACACAAGAAACGGAGGAGTGGATCGAACCCCGAGCCCCTTTGGGGCCGCTGGTCAAGTCCGTGTCAAAGCGCGAGTCCGTCCAGTTCGCCCACGTCAGTGGCAGCGCCCCGGTTCCGTCGGCGTTTTCAGGGCGTGCGGATGGCGCCTTCCCGTACCGCCCGTGGCACCGCGTATCGCCGAGTCCGTTAGCAGAATGCTAGCAAAGCAGCTCTGCGCGCCCTGAATCGCCTGCATCGCCTCAGAAGTGGCTTTCGATTGCTAATCCGGAGCTGGACGCCGTCCACGTGGCGCCACGTGCCAGCGCGGTTTTGGAAACCCAAGGACTTTGGTGCCGCCAAGTCCACTTTGTCCAGCCCGCGTCCATCGCCGTGGCCGTCGTGGAATGGCTGTCAGATCCAGAGCGAAAAGACCGCGGAGACACGGCGTCAGTCCCCCGAGTCGTGACCTCGACGTCGCCCCATGACAACCGCGTCCGCCTGAGATCCGAACCGTCTGCTGCAGGATGGCCGTCAGGGCTGCGGCGGTCATGGACATCATGAGCACGCCGTTGGCCGCCTCGAGGGGGCCGAGAAGCTTCCACTCCGCGCCCATGACGACGTCGCCGTAGCCGAGTGACGTGAAGTTGACCGCGGAATGGTAGATCGCCGCGTAGGCGCTATCGAATTGGCCGAGCAGGACGAAGAGCCAGCCCCAGAGCGCGACCTGAAGCAGATTTGCGACCATCATCGCCAGCATGGCGACGACCAGGGGAACGATGGCCTCGATCACCGCACGATCGCCTGAGCGAGAAGGTCGCCGTGCGTAATAGCGGACGCACCAGAACACGACCACGACCTGCACGACGAGACAGAGCAGCATGACCGGCACGCCGACGAAGAAATTCTTGAGGGTCATCGTGATTCCTCCTGTTACGGGTGCAGTGCGGGAACGCCTTCGAGACTCGCGAAACGCCGGCGCTCGAGCAGCCGGATCGTGGCCCAGGCATGAGAGCGCGACACCCACGAAGAGACTGGTGCGCATGATGGAGCCTTTGATGAATCCCTTGCTGCCCATGTCCTCGATCGCCGGGCCGAGCAGCAGGAGGGCCGTGATGAGCGCGTTGGCCCAGAACGATGGGCGCATCGTGGTGGATCGGGTGCCGAACATCGCGGAACCGGCGTACAGACCGGCCGCCGCCAGCCACAGCACGAGCATCCACAGGCTCACCCAGATCGACAGGCCGTACCATACCGCCGTGCCGATCGCGGCTCCTGCCAACGTCGACCCGACCAGCTCGCTGCCGGCCGAGCGCGCGTCGGTTTCACCGGCCTGCTGCGCCAGCGCCACCGTTTTCATGACCGCCGCCATGTAGAAGGACGGGTTGGTGAGCGCGAGGACGAAGACGGGCATCACGATCAGCGTCGCTCGAAAGGCGATCCAGGCAGCCTCGTGCGGTGACGGCCGTTGTGCGGCGGCGGACCTTGGTCGTGGGTGCCGGCCGGTCGGGGAAGAGCGCGTGGGACACCGCGCTCACGACCACGCCGACGATGACGCCGGCCGCGAGCGTGACGCTCAGCGCGCCGACCAGCGCCTGCTCGGCGACGCCGGCCACCGGAATCAGCGTGAACGACATCACCAGGACCGGGGTCAGCGGGTTGCCGCTCACCTGACCCGTGTAGAACGTCTCGTAGAGCACGGCCGCCGTCAGCAGCACGGCGGCAAACGCATAGTGCTCGAGCAGCGGGACCATCACGATCCCGGCCGCCACGAGTCCCGCGAACAGCAGCGCGACGACGAGCCCTTTGGCGAGCGGCAGCGGACCCGGCTTGCTCAGCACGAGCACCGACATCACGCACACGACGAACGGCGCGGTCAGGGCCAGCCCGTAGGCGACGAGCGCGGCGAGACCGAGCCCGATGGCCAATCGCAGCGCCGCTTTGTCGCCCGGGCTCACGAGCTTGCCTTCAATAGAGGTAGGTCAGCCAGCTCGCGACGCGGATGTAGATCGCGCCGAGGAAGTTCATCACCGGGTTCTCCCCGGCGTAGACGAGGACCTCGGCCTGCCCGCCGATGCGCGCGCCTTTCAGTCGCGGGACCTCCTCGGGGTCGAACTCGATCGAGACGGGGATGCGCTGGGCCTGGCGCAGCCAGTCGCGATCGTTGTCGACCGTGGGCAGCGATCCGGATTGGGACTTCTGGCCGTTCTCGACGCCTCGGCCCACACTGCGCACCCGGCCCTTCAGCACCTCGCCCGGCAGGACGTCGAGGACGATCGCCGCTTCGTCACCGACGTCGATGTGGCCGAGGTTGTTCTCCGTCATGTCGGCACTGATCCACAGGTCGTGGCCGGCGACGAGCGTCATCACCGCCGCGCCAGGCTGAACGAAATGGCCGACGTCGGTGCGGAGATCCGTCACCGTGCCGCGCGCAGGAGCGACGACGTGAGTGTTCGCGAGATCGAGCTCGGCCTTGTCGACCGCCGCGCGGGCGCTCTGGACCTGGGCGTTCGCGTCGCCGGTTTCACCCGCCGTCTCCAGGGCCATGCGCAGCTCGGCCTCGGCGCCGCGACACCTTGCTGCGGGCCTCCTCGCGTGTGGCTTGCGCCATCTCGAGGCGCCGCACCGAGATCGCACCGGGATCTTCCTTGTAGAGTCGTTCCTGACGAACGGCGTCGCTCTCGGCCATGTCGCGATTGGCCTCGGCCACCTTGAGCGCCGCGCGTGCGCCGTCGACCCCGGCGTGGCCGGCTTCGACGGCGTCGCGCGCCTTGACGTAGCCTGCTCGGGCGCTCTGCAGGGCGATCTCGTAGGGCTGAGGATCGATGTCGAAGAGGGCCTGGCCCGGCTGCACCTCGTCGTTGTCGCGGATGTGGACCTTGCACGACCTTGCCCGCCGCCTCGGCGGCGACCGGGACGACGAAGGCCTGGACGCGCGCCTGCGACGTGCTCGGCGTGAGTCGGTCGCCGACGACGTAGAGGAGGAGGCTCGTCACGATCAGCGTCGCAAGGACGATGGCGCCCCTCCGGGTGCCGCTGCCAGGCGCGGGATCGGCAGGCGGAGCAGGCATCGAGTCCGTGTCGTCTTTCATGGCGTCTCCGTCTGCGGGAGCGATTGGGAATCCTCGGGGGCGGCAGGAAGCGGCGCATCGAGCAGACGCTTCTTCCAGTTGCTGCGCTCGGCCATCGTGTCCCGCGTCGCGGGGTCCAGAATGGGTCGCGTGCGGCCGGTCTGCCAGCCACCGCCGAGCGCCTTGTAGAGCGCGATCAGGCTCTGCGCGACGCCGCCCCGCGTGATCACGAGGCGCTCCTGCTGGCTGAAGAGCGCGCGCTGCGAGTCCAGGACGCGCTCGAAGTCGACGAGGCCCTCTTGGTACTGCACGGTGGCGATATCGAGGGAGCGGCGCGCGGCCTGCACCGATTCCGCGAGGATCGTGACCTGGACGCGCAGCTGCGCGAGGTCGATCGCCGCATCTTCCACCTCCCGGGCGGCGCTCAGCACGGTGCCTTGGTACTGCTCATAGAGCTGCTGGAAGCGCGCGTCCTGCACCAGCACCTGGTTCTTCAACCGGCCCCAGTCGAAGATGTTCCACACCAGCACCGGACCGAGGCCATAGTCGAGCGTGCGGGGCGAGCCTCTCATCGAGGTCGCCGAGATGACCAGCGAGCCGGTCAGCGCGATGGCCGGGTAGAGCTCCGACTTGCTCACCCCGATGCCGGCCGACTGCGCGGCCATCAGCAGCTCGGCCGCGCGCACGTCGGGTCGGCGGCGCAAGAGATCGGCGGGCACGTCGGCGAGGATCTCGAGATCGGCTTCGGGAATCCGCTCGCGCCCGACCTCCAACTCCGGCAGCGGGCCGGGCGGCCTCGCGAGCAGGACCCCGAGGGCATTGTGGGTCTGGCGCCGACTGCCCTCCAGCTCGGGGATCGTCGCCAGCGTGCTCAGGTAGAGCGTGCGGGCCTGCTGCACGTCGAGCTCGGATTCGTTGCCGCTGTGGAACAAGCGCTCGGTGATCTCGAGGCTGCGCTTCTGCAGCGCGGCGTTCTCGTGCGCGATCCTGAGGCGCAGCTCGATCGTGCGGATGGCGGAGTAGAAGCTCGCGGCCTGCGCCGCGACGAGCACCTGAATGTCGTCGTACTGAGCGATGCTCGCGAAATAGCCGGCGTCCGCCGCCTCGATGCCACGCCGGAACTTCCCCCAGAAGTCCAGCTCCCAGCCGACGGTCAGCCCGAGACCACCGGTCAAGAAATTGAGATCGCGGCGGTTGCTATGCTCCTGCCCGACGCCCAGCACGTTGGCATCGAGCTGCTGCAGTTGCGGGTAGAGGCCGCTGCCGGCGACACCGAGCTGGGCACGCGCCTCGAGGATGCGCATGCCCGCCGTGCGCACGCCGTAATTGAGGCGCTGGGCTTCCTCGACGACCCTCTCGAGCACCGGGTCGCCGAAGGTGCGCCACCACTCGTCGCCCTGCATCCGTCGCGGAGGCTCTCCTTCCCCCTGCACGGCCTGCAGCGAATCGCTGGACCAGCCGTCGAGCCAGGGCACGCGCGGACGCTCGAAGTCGGGACCGACCATGCACGACGTCGCGAAAAACGGAGCGAGCAGGACCAGCACCCGGATCGGCGACCGCTTCGGGGAACGGCCGGCATCGCGTCAGTCGGCCAAGGAAGATCCGCCTTCCAACCCCGTTTGCGGCGTAACCGGATTCCCCGCGACCCAGCCCATGAGGATCTGGTAGCCGAGCGCCAGCAGCGTCGCGCCGACGAACATCCCGAGGATGCCGGCGGCCGCCATGCCACCGAGGGCGCCGAGAAGGATCACCGGCATCGGCGCGTCGACTCCGCGGCCGAGCATCAGGGGCTTCAGCACGTTGTCGGCGAGGCCCGCGACGAACAGGAGGACCGGTGTAGAGGACGGCCGCGCCGGTGGCATAGGTGCCGCTCGACCAGATGTATCCGATGGCCGGGAGCGTGACGAGCACCGCCGGCACCTGCGCAATGCCGAGCACGAGGACGATCGCCGCCAGCACACCCGCCCAGGGGACGCCGGCGACGAGCAGGCAGATGCCGACGATGATGGCCTGGATGAAAGCGACGCCGAGTACGCCCTTGGCGACCGCACGGATGGTCGCCGTGGACAGATCCACGAACTCCGCGCCGCGCGGCCCATCGGCGATTCTCTCGAAGATCGAACGGATTCCGCGGGCGCCGGAATCGCCGAAGGCCATCATGATGCCGGCGACGGCGAGGGAGGCCATGAACAGCAGCAGTCCACCGCCGATGCTCGCCACGAAGGCCAGCGACGCCTTCGCCGAGGTTGCCGATCTTCGGCTGCATGCTCTGCACCAGTGCCGGAAGATCGGTGTGAGCCTTCGTCCAGAACGCATGCACTTTCGGCCCGACCACGGGCCATTCGGCGACGCTTTCTCGCGGAGGAGGTACCTGCAGGGTGTTGTTCTGGACGTCGTTGACGAGGCCCCGTACCGAGTCGCCGAGCGAGCTCATGAGCGCGGCGGTCGGCACCACGACGATCACGATTCCCAGCAGCACCAGCAGCGTCGCCGCAAGTCCCTGGCGGCCACCCAGCTTCGCGGCGACCGACTGCTGCAGGGGATAGAGACAGACGAGCCAGGATCAGCGCCCACGCCATGAGGTGCAGGAAGGGAGAAAAACACCTGAAAGCACAGCATGACGACGGCCAGGATCAGGCCGGCGCGAATCAGGACGTCCAGAAGGAGCGCGGCCAGCCGCTGCTCGAACTCGGGATCGAACCTATCGGGTGCATTCATGGAGCGTCCCTCCGATCAATCACTCACAGCATCGAATGAATGGGCAGGATGCCCAGCGCATCGGCTTTGAAGCGCCTCCACCAGCTGGTCTCGGGCTCCTTCGTGTACACCCGAACCGTGCCGCCGTCGCTGGTCGTCCACCGGAGCCGTCCCTGCTCCAGCGTGACGCGATAGCTGTTCTCCGGTTTGACCCCGTCCTCGAAGAACTCGGCGACCATCTCGGCGAACGCAGGGCTGTCGACGAGCAGCGCGAGCTCGGTGTTGATGTCGGCCGAGCGCGGGTCGAGATTGTAGCTCCCGACCACGACGTACCGGCGATCGACGACCATCGCCTTGGCGTGCAGCCCGGAGTGCGACTTCTTCGACAATCCCGACCAGCGCAGCTGCTGCACGCCGGAGTCCGGTCGCAGCTCGTAGATCTCCACCCCGTTCTCGAGCAGGTCGTCTCGGTACTTCTGGTACCCCGAGTGAACGGCGATGACGTCGTTCGAGGCGAGGGAGTTGGTGAGCACGCGGACTCTCACCCCGCGAGCGTGCAGCGCGGCGGCGAGCTCGACCCCGTGGTCGCGGGGGACGAAGTAGGCGTTCTCGATCAGGACCTCCTTCTGGGCGTTGGAGACCAGCGCGTCGAGCGCGCTGAAGATCATGTGGCTCGGCTTCTGGGCCTTGTCGGGGCGGTCGTAGAGGACGCGCACCGGCGCCCAGATCAGCGACGTCGCGGACGTCCTCCATCTCGGCCTTCAGGGTGTCGACCTCTTCGTCGATGGGGTACGGGAGCCGCTCGTTCACCATCTTCGCGCGCATCTCCGCGATCGCGGCGTCGCACTCGCGCGCGTCGGCGGCGTGTTTACGAAGGCCGCGTAGGGGACGGCGGACGACGCTGTTCCAGAAATCGTCGAAGATCTCCGACGCGTCGCGAACCACCGGACCCACCGCCACGGTGTCGAGGTCCCGATAGTTCGACTCGCCGTGCACGCCGAAGTAGTGATCGGCGATGTTGCGCCCGCCCACGATCGCGATCGCGTTGTCGGCGACCATGAGCTTGTTGTGGGAACGCCGGTTGACGCGCGACGGATCGATGAGGAAATCGCTCCAGCGGTTGCCGCGGCCGCGAAACGGGTTGAAGGCACGGATCTCGATGTTGGGATGCGCCGACAGCTGCGCGATCGCGGTGTCGCGACCGACGACTGGAGACGTCGTCGAGCAGCACGCGCACGCGCACGCCGCGATCCGCGGCTCGGATGACGCGGTCGGCGAGCAGGTGCCCGCTGATGTCGGCGTCCCAGATGAAGTACTGCAGATCGAGGGACCGTTCCGCGAGGTCGGCCAGCGCCAGGCGCGCTACCAGCGCCTTGGACCCGTAGCGCATGTACACGACACCCGACTCCCCGGGATGCTCGGCTGCCGCCGGCTCGAAGAGGCGGCCGAGCGTCGTCGAGTGGTACTCCTGAAACGCGGTCGACGGAGACCGAGGGTATTTCGCGTAGTGGGCCGCGCAGCCAGTCGCGACCGCAAGGGCGCGAGCAATGCGCCGGTCCCACGTCCGAGCCGTGACGTCGGATCAGAGAGGCTCATGTTGCGATCCTCCGTGCAGTGGATGAGGCGCGCCCCTACGTCCGGCCATCGATGCCATCGGTGATGGGCACGGTCGAGTGGCGAGGCTTCCGTTCGACCGAAGCCTCGCCACCGATCCCTAGCATGTCCGGCTGGACCGTATTCACACTAGGCTCAGTCGAATCCCCAAACCTTGACCTTGGCCGTCGGTGCATCACCAAGGATCTTGTAGTTGATCGTCACCGACCCGAGGGTGCCCTCGTGTCCGGGAGCGGACTTCGCAGCCGTTTGTCCTCCCGCCTTCACGACTCCGACATTCCATTCGGTCTCGTCTGGGCGATTCTTCCAGTGGAGGATGACCTTCTTGATCTCCACGTCAGCGCCCTCGACGGAGAGCTTCACGTCCTTGACGTCCTCCTTGATCCATTTCGCCTCTTCGGCAGTGATCCTCACGCTTGGATCGGTGGCCTTGATCGTCGCCTCGGAGAGCACGAACCACTCGTCCTTGGCTCCGGCCGTGCCCACGACGCCCATCAAGATGATGGACGCGAGGCCAACGGCGCACCCTAGATACCTTAGCCTTCATCGGTTCCCCTGAACCTTTCTGATCCCCGTTCACCGGGGATCGTTCCGCCTACCGCTCGGACCCGATCGAGTCGAGGCGGTGGGACTATGGTACAACTACCAATGGCCTCGCAGCTTTTGAATCTGCACTCAAGGCCCCTGGCGCTCGTCGATCCATCCGATCTCCCATGATTCACGGATCTGCGAAGGCGAAGTGCGCCACTTCGTTACGGCTGATCGTCGGGGTCGCCTCAGCGCCGCTAGAGGCTTCTCCCAGTCGAGGAGCCGGATCTGATCGAGGGGCGTCTTGGTCGTCCCGAACATCATCACGGCCCGAAGACCGTCGGTGAAGAACGGCGTGCCGTCCTCCATGTGACGAGGATCCGACGGCGTCGCTGCCCCGACCCCTTCACCCAACCGAACCGCGTCAGCTTCTGCGAGCGCAGCATGTCCTGCACGAGGTAGTTCCGGGCCTCGTCCACGTCGGGGTCGACCTCGTGTCCGACGATGTTCTTCCAGTTGTACGACAACCCGATGTCGCGACTGATCTGGCCGATCCACACTGGCTTGCCCGCGTAGCGGAGAGGCGTCTGCCAGATGCGGAGGTGGTTGCGCTCGCGTGCCGTCTCGCGCGCCTTCTGAAGCGACAGATCCTGGCGGCGGCCGAACACATAGATCGCGCTGATGGGCGCGTACCGGTACTGGCTGCCGAAGAAGTACGGATTGGAACGTCTTGAGGGCCGACCGCCGTTTCAGGACCTCCGACACGTGCCACCCCGCGCGCGCGAAGTTCGGGGTGATCTCGTCACGCGCTCCGATCAGGACGAAGTTCAGCGGGTCCTCGATGGCTCTGACCGTCCTCGGTGGTCGCGCAGCACGGCATCGCCTCGAGCGCTGCCCGCAGCGCACTTTCGTCCACGTTGCGGATCTGGTCGGCGCGGTAGAGCGTGTCGTGATCGACGTCTTGATAGTCCGCACGCAGGCCCGGGATCGGGACCATGAACACGAACTCCTCGAGGCTCGGGGGCCCGAGCAGCTCCACGATCACCGACTTGACGCCGCGATCGAGGTTGGTGAAGACCCAACCGGCGATCCGCTCCTTCGGGGCCACGTACGGAGGCACGGCGCTGTCGAGGAAATGCGCTTGCATCTCCGCGTTCGCCTTCGCCGAGAACCGGTAGCGGACGCGATTCGCCGCCTCGAGCGGAGTGAAATAGCCGGGATCCAGGCTGAGCGGCAGGAACCAGTACGGCCGATCGGTGCCGTTCTCGACCTGGAGCCATACCGGCTGGATTCCCTCGTCCGCGAGCGGCACACCGAACAGCCGGCTGCTCTCCTCGTCGCTCGGGACGGCCACCGTCACCCGGATGTCGCCGCGGGTCTGCGTCGCGGCGCGCTGCAGAAAGGGCACGCTCGCCATGGGCTGCGGCCTGTAGTGGGCGCAGCCCATGAACGCCGTCACGGCGACGAGGACGACTGCGTCTTTCACCAGCTTCGGCGCCTTCATTGGTCGTCCTTTCGCTCGGTCTCGCCAGGCCGTCGGCTCGCGGCCCACGGCCTGCTGCCCATTCGCTGCGGCCTCGAGCGAATGAACGCTCGGCGATGGATGCCGGCTACTCGTCGGCCGAGGTCGTCATGGATGCGGAAGTCGGACGTGCCGTGGGTGTCGCCGTTCACCGGCGCATCCGTGACGATCAACGACGTTCCCGGCACGATCAACGCACGCGTGCTGGCGAGGATCCCGGCGTCGACCGTCATCCGGTCCGCCAGCGCCTTCAGATCCGGCGCCGCGCCGCCGACGCTGCGTGACCGACAGCCAGTCGCGCCGTCCCTGCGCGTCCACCTTCTCCAAGGCCGAGAACGCGTGCGAGCCGGAGACGCCCTGCAGGCCCGCCGACGGGCGCGCGCCCGATCTCGACGCCGTTCCGGTAGATGTAGGCCGCGCCGTCGGCGGCGCTGATGACGATCGACACGGGACCCTCCGGCGCCTTCTCGGGCTGCCATACGACGGGACCCGCCGGTGCCGCGCCGCCCTCGGTTCCGGCGAAGAGCAGCCCCGGATTCGTCGTCGTGCGCGGCGCGGACTTGTCGTCCGCGATGATCACCGTCGTGCCGATGCTCGTCACGGAGTAGAGCTTCTCGGCGAAGTCCACCGGAACGCGCACGCACCCGTGCGACGCCGGATAGCCGGGGAGACGTCCCGCATGGATGGCGATGCCGTCCCAGGTCAGCCGCTGCATGTGCGGCATCTTCGCGCCTTTGTAGATGCTCGACTCGTGGTCGACCTTGCGTTGGAGGATGGTGAAGACGCCGGTCGGGGTCTTGTGTCCCTTCGTGCCGGTGCTCACCGTCGACCGCCCGATGCGCACGCCGTTCCGGAAGACGTACAGCTGCTGGTCGGGCAGACTGATGACGAGCGACGACGGGCCCCGCCGGCGAGATCTCGGGATGCCAGACGTAGTCGCCGGGTTTGAACTCCTTCGGAAACGGCGCGACCTCCTGCCCTTGGTGAAGTTGGCGGCGTCGGCGAGCAGCTGGAACGAGCAACCCGACGAGCACGGAGAGAATGAGACGGCGGCGAATCACGGTTCTGCCTGCGACGACCATCGGTTCCTCCGCGGCTCCGTCGGCATGCCGACCGCACGAGCAGCCGCAGCGTGCCACCCGACTGAGGGTTGCGTACATTTCTCGGCGAGATCCGTACGAAGCCGGCGACCGGGTCGCAGGTCTCAACGTGTGCTGATCCACGGTCCGCGAGGGCGGCGTCCAATCGGACGCCGCCCTCGCCTGCGCCGTCACTGCGCCGGTGGCGCCGCGGGTGCTGCAGGAGCCGCTGCAGGGGCCGGCTCGCCGCCCCCGTGCTTCACGTCGCGCTTTTCCTGGCGGCACTCGGCCCGGCTATTCTCGTCGCCGGCTTTGCAATGCCTGCTTCGCGTCCCGCCCCGCGTCACGGTCGTCGCGGCGATCGTCGCGCCGGTCCATGCCCTGCGTGTCTGCGTATGCGGGTACGACACCGGCCAGTGCCAACGACCGCGGCCATGCACACACCGCTCTTCGAAACGTCATTCTTCGTCGCATTCTCGTTTCTCCTTTTGGTCTGGGTGCAGCGCCAGACAGACCATGTCGTCCGCTACCTTTTCCAGACCATGGGACGCCGCCGGACCTTCTGTCGATTCGCCCTGCTTTCGCGACATCCGCATGAGTTTTCTCAGACCACCAGCTGGAAGCGGGCCTGCAACACGTGCAGCCGGCCGTCGAGCGGTCCACCGTCGATGAAGGCGAGCTCGTAGCCGAGCTGCCAGCGGACGACGCGGTTCCAATACCAGTTGAAGCCGGCGCCGAGCAGGTGCATGCGGCCGCCGTGTACCGGCCCGGCGTCGAGGTCGACCCAGGAGTAGCGGGCGGCGCACTCGGCCGCGCCGAACGTCCGCGCTCGGAGATCCAACGGCCGCGTCGGCACGACCTGGCCGAAGACCGCCGCCTCCGCGGTCGTAGGGACGGGTCTCGCCGGTCAGGAGATAGGACGCGGCGAGATAGAGCCCGGGAAACGTCACGGACGCGCGATTGACGAAGGCGTGGAGGTACTCGCCCTGCAACGAGAGCGGACCGCGCCGCGCCGCCACCTCGAGGCCGAGGACGAAGGCGCTGTTGGCGTCGACCGTGCCTGTATCGACGGCGACGGGCGCCAGGAAGCCTCGGGCCGGGACTGGTAGTGAACGCTGTCGGTGCCGGCGAACGTGTAGGCGCCGGCGATCCCGAGGTGCACCAGCTCGGGGGTCGCGTCGTCCCGACGGTCCTCGCCGTCGCGGAGCAGCCACGTCGTCCGCCCGACGACGCGGGCGAGCGCGCGGCTCTGGTCGCCGACGTCGCCGCCGCTGCCCGACCGTGAACCAGCCGAGCGCCCAGGTGCCGCGCGTGTCGTGGTGGGTGCGGCGCGCGAGCAGACCGACCGAGGTGGCGGGCACGAACGCCTGGACCGGCGCCGCCACCTCCATGAAGGTGCGGTCGCGGCTGCTGACGAGGTTGTCGAAGCCGATCGGCGCGTCGATGCCGCCGAGCTTGATCGACCCGACCCACGGGACGTCGCGCCACATCAGCCACGCCGAATCGAGGTAGAACTCGCGGCCGAGCACGCCGAACTCGAGGTTGTACTGGACGGGACGCAGCGAGGTGGAAGGTGCCGCTCGTGGTCAGGTACGCGCGCCGCACGTCGATGTTCGTCGCCGGCACGTGCTCGACGCCATCGCGCTCCCCGAATGCGGCCGCGTCGACGTTCAGCTTGAAACCGAAGCGCCCGTCGATGAGCGGCTCGTCGCTGAGGCCGACGCTCGGAAACCCGCCTTCGAGCGTCAGCGTGGGCTCGATCGAGCAGGCGATAGCGGACCGTTCGATCCCAGAAGACCCGCCGCGCGGCAGCCAGCCCGGAGCCGAGCTTCCGGTGCCGGCGGACCCGTCGAGCTCGACGCTGGGAGCGCGGCTCGCGACCGCCGGCTTCGCATCCGCCTGTGGACGGAGGCCGTGGAGCCGCGGAGGCCTGCGGGAGCCTCGGCCCCACGCACCCTGAGCATCCCGAGCCACGCCGCCAGAACGGCGAGCGCGACTCGGGTGCCCGGGAACCGCATGCACCTCGGCTCAGTCGAAGATCGTGTGACGACGACCTGCGGTGAAGCGGACGACGTCGCCATCGGAGCCGTCCTTCGTCTCACTGGTGACCGTACAGCGTCTCCGAAGCCGAGCGAGAGCCGCTTGTGGTACTGGAAGATCACGTTCGCCGACGCGTACGACCGTCTGGTGGTACGCGTCGCCCGCCTGGCTCGCGGTGTTGTCGAGGTTGACGTAGCCGCCGCTCACCGTCGACCGCCAGCGCTCGGCCCAGTGGTGCGTGTAGCCGAGCATGAGGCCGAGATACGGGATCGTCTCGAGCGTCGCCGTCGTGATCGAAGCCGGCGTCGTTGTTGAAGAAGTCGTCGTTGCTGTAGCGGAAGAGCCCGTGGCCGTACGTCGCCTGCGCCTGCAGGCTGTCGTCGTGCCAGGTGTTGAACACGCCCGAGGCGTTGAAGCCCCATCCGAGCTCGCGTCTGCCGTGCCCTGGGTCCGAGTCGCTCGACGCTGATCGAGCGCAGGATGCCCGCGAGCTGCACGTGGCCGATGCCCTCCCGCTCCCAGCGCGCGTTCATGCCGCCGTCGGGCGCGTTGTTGATGCTCTTGGCTTTGTCGGGCTGACCGGTGAGATCGACCTCGGACTCCGGTTGCTCGAGGCCGAAGTTCAGCTGCCACTCCTTGCTGAGCGGCAGGAGGTAGCGGATGAGCGGCCGGCGCGCGAAGATCGCCGAGTTCGGCCCTCGTAGTCGACCGTGTCCGGCCAGACGTCGGGATCCTCGAAGATGCTGAAGGTCTGCCCGACGATGATGTTGTAGTACTGCCCCTAGAGGTGGCGGATGCGGTACGGGAACTCGCCGCCGCCCGAGCCGTAGAAGTCGTTCTCGTAATAGAAGCGCGGCGCGCCGGCGACCTCCGGCGCCCGCACGTCGATCCGGAGCTGCGAGCCCTTGGCGTTGATGTTGAAGCGCGGGTCGCCGCCCTGTCCGTCTTGGCCCGTGCACCGGGATCTTGGCGGTGACGAAGCGGTTGTCGTCGCCGGCGTTCTCGGTGTCGTAGCGTGACGTCGGTGCGCGGCTTGGCGTTGAACTTGATCAGCACGTTGGTGTTCGGGATGCGGGTGAACCCGCGATACTGCGGGTCGAGGGTGAGATCGCTGGGACGCGGCGCCCCTTGCTGCTCGTCGCTGGAGGGAGGCGCGGTCCGTGACGGCGCTCGCTTCACCCGTCACGGCGGGCGCGGCGCCCGTCGTGACCGTCCCCGCGGCGGAGGAGCCGCGGCGCGCGGGCCGGCTCGGCCGCCCGCTCCTTCTCGCGTTGCTCCATCTGGTCGAGGCGCTGCTGGAGCATGCGCACCTGTGCCTTCAACTCCTCGACCTCCGCGCTCGCGGCAAAGGCCGCCGGCACCGAGAATACGAGCACGACTGCGGCGCACAGAGCGCCGATGAACGATCGTCGCATGTCGTCATCCTCCTCAATCCCCGTTCGGGCCGAACGACGCCGACCCCGAGTTTGCCCGCGATGTAGCGGATCGCCTTCTGCGCCCGCACGCTGTTCCCGGCCTCGTTGAGCCGCGGCGAGAACGCCGCGATCGCGAAGCGTCCCGGGACGACCGCGACGATGCCGCCGCCGACGCCGGTCTTCGCCGGCAGCCCGGCGTCGAACGCCCAGCGGCCCGACTCGTCGTAGAACCCGGCCGTCATCATGATGGCGAGCAGCTCGGGCACGCTCTGACTCGTCGAGCACGCGGCGTCCCGTCTTCGGGTTCACGCCGCCGTTGGCGAGCGTCGCGCCCATGAGCGCCAGGTCGACCGTGTTGACGCCGACCGAGCACTCGCTGTGTAGACGCGCAGCGCCTCTTCCGGCTCGCGAGTAGAGCCGCTCCCAGTTGAAGAGCAGGTTCGCGATGCCGCGGTTGCCGAACGCCGTCGAGTACTCGGAGTCGTAGACCTTCTGGAGCATGGGCAGCTTCTCGCCGGCGAAGCCCTCGAGGTTGCCGAGCACGTGCTGCCAGCGCTCCTTCTCGTTCTTCGCCTGCACGAGACTCACGGCGGCGATCGCGCCGCGCGTTCACCAGCGGGTTCACCGAGCGGGCCTTGTAGATCTCGAGCGCGAGCTTGGAGTTGAACGGCAACCCGGTCGGCTCGACGCCGATCTTCTCGGCGATGATCTCGGGCCCGCCGTACTGCTGCATCACCAGCGCCGCGGTGAACGGCTTCGAGACCGACTGGATCGAGAAGCGGTAGTCGACGTCGCCCGCGGTGTAGACGTGCCCGTCGCGGGTCGCGATCGCGACGCCGTAGAGCTCGGACGGGATGGTCGCGAGGATCGGGATGTAGTCGGCGTTCTTGCCTTCCATCACGCCGGCGAAGCGCGCGTGCGCGTCGTCGACGAGCGCCTGGAAGGGCTCCGTGCCCGGGGCGGCCGCCGGGGTGACGGGATGGGCCGCCGGGACCGGCTGGTGGTGCGTCGCGGACCCCTGATCCTTCGCGGTCGCCGCGCACGCCGACGTCGCGAGCACGGCCACCGCGACCCACATCTTCGAACCCATTCGAGCTCCGCAGCATCTGCATCGTCGTCTTCCTCCGGTTCAGCGGACGTTGGCGGCTTCCCAGGCACGGACCTTCTTCCGCGCCTGGTCGAAGAGTCGTTCGTAGTTGCCCAGCGCGCAGCTGCGCGCTCGCCTTCGGCGAGAGCGCCGCCCAGAGGGGCGCGTACTGATCGTAGATCTTGAGGTACGAGGCTTGGTCCTTCGGCGCGACCTCGTCGGTGCCGAAGAGGAACCCGGTCGGGATGGCGCTCGATCACCGCCGCCGTGATCGCGACCGACTCGGGCGACGCGACGACGTACTTCGCGACCTCGTTCCAGGAGATGTCGAAGTACACGTGGCTGAGCGCCGGATCCGTCAGGATCTCCTCGAGGAGTGCGACGTGCCCGGTGATCGGCTGGATGATCCGGCCGAGCCCCGTGTGAGCCCAAATGATCGTCGTGCGCGGATGCCGCGGCGAGGAGCGCCTTCATCTCCTCGAAGTAGATCCGCGCCTTCTCCGGCTTCGCGAACGGCACGTGCATGTCGTTGTGGATGAGCACGACCAGCCCGACCTCGCCCGCGAAGTCGAGGATGCGGTCGAGCGCGGGGTCGGTGAGGCTCGCGACGTCGCCCGCGATCTTCGAGGACGACGAACTCCTTGTGGATCGTGAACTCGCCGATGCCCGAGAAGACGCCGGGAAACGTCTGCAGCACGCGCCGGATGTGGTCGGCCGCGTACATGTCGGTCGGGTTGAAGCCCGTGATCATCGGATCGAAGCGGGCCTGCTGCTTCTTCGACAGCGACCGATACGCCATCGCGATGAACGCGTCGGTGAACGAGTAGTAGTAGAGGTCGGCGTCGCTATCGAGGTAGTAGGTCGGCGCGCAGGTCGCCGGAGACGCGATACGACCACTGACTGCTGGAGCGGGATGCCGAAGCAGCGTCGAGCGCCCGACCCGCTTCCCCATGATGTCGAGGAAGGTCCGGATGTCGGTGCCTTCCTGGATGTAGTTGGTGAGGTGGAAGTGGCTGTCGTTGACGTCGTAGGCCGCGACCGGCCGCGCGAGCACCAACAGCACGGCGACGAGCCACCACGACGATCGTGTGCGCATCAGAACGACATCTCCAGGTTGGCGGTGAGGACCGAGCCGGTGCCGCCGACCTGCTGCGGCACGGCGGTGTAGCCGATCGGGGACTGGTGGTCGTAGAGGTACTCGAGGTTCAGCCGCAGCTCGCGCCGTCGGAACATCCACCAATTGACGCCGGCGGTCATCTCCCAGGAGTCGCCGAAGTCGCCGAAGATGTACGAGCCCATCGAGTAGACCTGCACCGTCTTCGGCAGGACCATCGCCGAGGCGAGCACCTGGAAGCCGTGGTCGAACATGCTGTGCACCGGCAAATGTTCGTCGGACCGGAAATCCTGCAGCCAGCGGAGATAGTACTCGCCCGCGAGCGCCATCCCTCGCCATTTCACGCCGGCGTCGAAGTCGGCCATGTAGTACTTGACGCTGTCCACCCGAGCGTCCGGAGCCAGCGCGCCCGGGGTGAAGATGATCGTGCCGTTCGACAAGCGTATCTGCGTGTTGTCGATGTCCTCGCTCCCGGGCTGCGACTGGCGATCCTCCGGGCTGAAGCTGAAGTGCCCGGCGATGCGGGTGGCGACGTCCTGATGGTCCTCGTAGTCGCCGAATCCCTGGCGCGGTCCGTACTCGCCGGTCGTCGGCATCCACCAGAGCGCTCCCGAGAACGTGGTGAAGTCGGCATCCGTCTGCCCGGCGTCGACCCCGAGCGTGCTCAGGTTGTTCGCGAGCATCGCGTAGTAGCCCGAAGCCGTGTTGCGCACCGTAGGCGTAGAATCCCTGCGCGTACGATCCGCGGAAGAACTCGTCGGCGATCGTGCGGTGATCGACGGTGAGCCAGTACGGAAAGTTGCCTGACGTCGAGCGCGTCGTCGGCAACGACAAGATGCCGCCGCCGATCGTGAGCGCCGGACTGAAGATCCAGTTGAGGTTTCCGCCGACGACGACCTGCGCGCCGAGCCCCTGCGCGGCGTTGTTGGTCCAGGTGTAGAGCGTGTAGTTGAAGTGCGGGTCGATCAACCACCCGCGGAACTCGAGCTTGACCTTGTTGAGCTCGACGTCCTCGCGCTGGTCGAGCTTGCACCTCGTCGCCGAGCCCGTTGGTGAAGTGGTCGTCGAGCGCCTTCTGGTTGAGGTAGCGGACGTAGGTGTAGATGCCGAAGCGGACCTCGCCCCATTCGGTGCGCGCGAAGCCGAAGCCCCGTCCCTTGCCGGTAGCTCCCGAACGGTCCTTCTTCGCACGGTTTCCGAGGGCGCGGCCTGGAGCGGTCGTCGCCGTCGCGGTGCTGAGCGCGCCGCGGTCCTTGCTGGCTCGGCAGTCGGCCGCGGCCGGCATACCCTCACCGGACGGTTCCGCTTGCTGGCCGGCCGTAGATGGAGGAACGGTACCCTCAGTACCCTTCGTTCCGCTCGACCTCCGGCCTGCAGCGCGTCGAGGCGCGCGTCCTTCTCCTTCAAGAGCTCGTAGAGCTTGGTCTGGTTCTCTTCGAGCTTCTTCAGGCGATCGAGCAGCTCGGCCTGCGAGGCTGCCCTCCGGCCGATGCACCCGTTGCCAAGAAGCAACCCAACCCCAGGACGACGAGGCACGAGTGGGCGAAGGAGTGAAGGCCGTCCGACCATTGCTCTCCTTCGTTCGTGTCCGCTACACGCCTATTCGGTGCGGACCTACACTACGGGCCTCTATGCGGAGTCAAAGCCTGAGCGCGCATTTGCTGATGGTCGCCTCTGAGACGACGCCGCGTCATCCGGGACAGACCGTTCATGTCGCCCATGACCGCCATACTGAGGCATTGCATTCTGATCCTTCTCGTCGCGCCGCTCCTCGCCCTTCCGGCTCACGCCGAGGAGATCACGCTCACCGTGCACGGCGACACCGCCGCCGGCACCCTGCCCACCTTCTTCGAGCCCTCCGCCTTCTTCGGCTGGACGAGCACCCCGATGAAGCAGGACTTCGCGGCCGACGCGGGCCTCTCCCACGGCCTGATCGTCGAGTCGACGCAGCTGCCCTCGGCCCGTCGACCAGCCTCGCCGACTACCAGGCCCGCCTCGCGCAGAGCGGGCTCGCCACCGAGGCGGCGCTCGCCGCCGCGGCCGGGGCTCAGCTCCTGCTGCAGGTGCACGGCATGCCGCGGTGGATCTCGTCGTCCTCGGTCATCAACATGCCGCCGGGCTGCGAGGAGGAGTGGCCCACCTACCAGACCGTCGCCCCGGACCCGGCCAAGTGGGCCCAGCTGGGAGGCGGCGATCGCCGCCACGGTGACGTACTTCAACGTCACCCACGGGCTCACCAACGTCTGGTACCAGTTCTGGGAGGAACCGGACTCCCCGTGCTTCTGGACCGACACCCAGGCCAACTTCCTCGAGACCTGGCGTCACTTCGTCTTGGGCGCGCGCAGCGCCGATCCCGCGGCGCGCGTCGGCGGTCCTGAGCCGGCGGGCGGCCCCGATAGCATCAAGCCCGGCACATCCTGGGCGATCATGCAGTCCTTCATCGAGTTCTCGGCGGCGGAGGGGATCCAGCCCGACTTCATCAGCTACCACCTGTTCGGCAACGCTCCGGAGCAGAACCGGCGCGCCAACCGCCAGGTGCTCGATCTGTTGAGCGCCAACGGCTTCGGGCCCCTCCCCATCATCGTGGGCAGCTGGAACCCCCTCGATGCCTGCTACGAGCCCAACCAGCAGCGCGACGACCCGAGCTGGCCGTCGCCGCCCGTCGGCGCTCGGCTGCTGGCAAACCGACAACGAGATGGGCGCGAGCTATTCGTTGGCCTTCATGGCGCACCTCGCCGCGGGCGGCGTGGTCGGCTACCAGGCGATGTACCAGCTCGACGACGCCGACTGGGGCGGGAGCGAGGAGTTCCCGCACGACTGGGGGCTCCGCACCAACAAGAACAAGCACGGCCTCCGGAAGGCCATCTTATCACGCCCAGACCATCGTCGGCCGCATGCCGCGCACGCTCGTGTCCGTCGAGCGCGGCGCACGCCAACGGAGCCGACGAGTACTTCCCGCACGTGTACGCGCTGGCGGGCGCCGAGGGCGACCGCCTCAGCGTGCTCCTGTGGAGCTACGTGACCAGCCCGGGGCGTCAGGCCGTCGAGGTGCTCCGCGACATGGGGTACGACAGCGCCGACTTCGCGCGCTGGGGCGGGCAGACGCAAATCGCCGCCTTCCTCACCGGCGCCATCGCGGTGAGCGCGCTCACGTCGGTGGCCTCGGAGCAGACGGACCTCGAGCGCATGAAGGCCGTGTTCTACCGGCAGCGCGCCCTCGTGACCGAGACGAGCCACGTGTCGCTCGCGATCGACGGCTTCGCGTCGGCGGGCGGTTACCAGGTGAAGCGCTGGCTCATCGACGCCACGCACAACAATGCCTACGGCGCGTACGTCGCCTCGGGGCTGAACGCGGCGATCGCGGCCGAGGGGTTGCAGCAGCTCGATACGCAGCTGGTGACGGACCTCTCGCTGATCCCGGACGTCGACTTGGCACCCTATGCGGTGATGCTGCTCGAGATCGAGCGGGTCGCCGGCACGAGCGGCTGCGCCAGCCCGTCGACCGTCGGCGCCGCGCGCCTCACCCTGAGCAAGCTGCAAGCGCCGTCGGGCGACGATCAGCTCAAGCTCGGCGGCACCGTCGCGGTGCCGCCGAGCCCGCCGATCGACCTGGTCGCGCACGGCCTGCGCCTCATCCTCACCACCAACCCCGGCGTCGTCCTCGCCGACCTCACTGCCCCCGCGGGATCGAACTGGTCGGTGAACCGCGCCGGCACGGCGTGGAAGTATCGCGACCGGTCGGCGTCGAGCGGCATCGTCGACGCGAAGGTGCAGTGCGATCAAGCCGGCCGGCACGCTGCAGCGTGCAGCTGAAGGCCCGCGGCCTCGCGCTCGGCGCCGCGCCGGCGGGCACGCCGCCGGTGGCATCGATCGCGTTCGGGGCGCCGACGGCGGCGCCGGGCCAGTGCGGCGTCACGGCGTTCGCGGCGTGCCGGACGACGGCGAACGGAGCGACGGTGCGGTGTCCGTGAAGGGGCTCTGAAACGAGGCGCGGCGCGATCAGCGGGCCGCCTCCGTAGCTTGCTCCAGGAGTGGCGCGAGCATCGTCGCGAGCGCGTCCACGTCCTCGCCAGCGACGGGGCCACCCGCGTCGCGAATGCGCGCGACGGCGGCGCCGATCCGGTCCTGTGTCGTCCGGTCGAGGAGGCGCGACGCGCCCTGCTTGCCCTCCTCCGGCTCCACCTTCAGCGGATCGCGCTCGGCGTGCGCGCGCGCCGACGACCGACGCGAAGTGCAGCACGGCGCGGTCGAGCAGGATCCAGGAAACTGCGGATCGCCGAGTGGGCCGATGGTGGCGACGCGACCGCCGACGCTCTGCCCAAGCACCTTCACCTCGATGGCCTGCTCGGTTCCGAACCAGCTCGCGACGCCGCCGACCACGCCGCCGATCATCGTACCGAGGGAGGAACGAATGCCCGAGAGTCGCGGCGTCGATGGCACCGCCGATCGTCGCTCCGGCCACCGCGCCGGCCCGCACGAGCTGCCACTGGTCGAGCCCGAAGACGCGCCGGCTCTCCTGCGCGAAGAGGTCCCAGGTGAAGCTTTCACGCCCGAGCGACGCCTCCTGGCGCTCGAGCCGGTCGTGGCGATAGAGCCGCTCGATCGCGCGCCGGGCGCGCTGTTCGCGCTCACGGAGCGCGGTCAGAAAGTCGGCCTCCCACGCCGGGAGATGGCGCTCGATCGTGTCCTGCTGCCCGAGCGGATGCTCCACCGTGCACGCTCACCCCGTCGGCGATGAGCTCGGCGACGATCGCCGCGGCGCGGACGCGACGCCGTTGCCAATCGGCCTCGAGTGCGCGCAGGGCCTCGTCGATGCGGGGCGCGCGGCGTCGTCGAGCTCGCGGAATGCGCGCAGGAGGCCGATGCGTTCGGCGAATCCGGAACGATGGGCGTCGAAGTCGCGCACGACGCTGAAGTACTGGTTCAGCGCTCGCTTCCACTCGTCGACGTGGTCGTCGCCGCCGATGCGGTTCACGAGTGCCATGCGCGGACGGCCGGTCCAGCGCAGGATCTCCATCTCGGCCTCGTAGTTCCGGCGGTACGGCAACGACGCGTCGACCACGTAGAGGATGGCCGCGCCGTCGAGGATGGGCGTCAGGAGCGCGCACTCGTCGGCGAACTCGGCGCCGCCCCTGAACGTGGCGACGAACCGAGCGACGAGCGCCGACCGGTCGGCCGCGCTCGACTCACGCTCCTGCAGCCAGGCGAGCGCGCGTGGCGCCTCCTCGAAGCCCGGGGTGTCGATCGCGGCGCAGAGCACACGGCCGTCGTCGGCGCGGAACGGGAAGCGCGTACAGACGCGGGTGGTCCCCGGTTCCTTGTCGACGCGCACGCCGTCGTCCTCGACGAGCGTCGAGACCACGCTCGACTTCCCCTTGTTGACGCGGCCGACGACCGCAAAGGCGGGAACCGCGGGCTCGGTCATGTCGACAGCGCCTCGACCCGCAGCCACGGGTCGCCGAGCGCCGCGACGCGCTGGCGCCAGATGCGGACGTCGTCGGGGCTCGGCGGGCCGTGGTCAGCCGGGCCGCCGAAGAGCCCGACCACCACCGGCACATGGGCCCCGACGCTTCGCCGCACACGCTTTGCAACAGGCGCTGGACGCTCTTCGAAGGCGGCTCGAAGGCTTCCGCCACGACGAGGACGGGCCGGTCGCTGTCGGCGAGGCGCGCGAGACGCCCGCGCTCGTCGGGATCGTCGTTGCCGCGAATGTCGTCGAACGAGGCGACCCGCCAGCCGAGGGTGTTGCCCACGAGCCGTTCGAGATCCTCCTGCGACATGGCAGCATCGGCCCAGCGAAGTGCGCGGACCACCGTCCCGGTCGCGGGAAGGGGCACCACCGCCGGCGGCGATCGCCGCCGCCACGCGGCGCGACGGCCGTGCCGACCATGTCGCCTCGGCCCCAGAGGCTCGCCCGTGGCGCGAGGCGCTCGACGAGCAGCGCGCAGTCGCCGTGATCGAGCGCCAGTGCCGCAGCGCGCCGCGCGCGCGCGATACGCAGCATACGCCATGAGCACGAGGCGGGGCAGCAGCCCGTAGGCGACGAGCGCTGCGACGAGAAATGGCCACCAATCGCCGAGGAGATCGGCATCGTAGTCGCGGCCCGGGAAGTAGCGGCTCGCGGCGACGAGCTCGCGGCTCGGCACCGCCGTTTCGAGGCCAGCGCCACGGGCGTCGCCAATCACGCGGAAGAAACGCGTCATGAGCGCGGGATCGATTTCGAGCGTGGTGCTCCACGCGAACGCCAGCGCTCGCACCGTCACGAGGTACACGGTCGCCGAGAGCGCCCCGAGATCGAACGCCACGGCGGCGCGCTGGGTGATCGCGGTGAGGAGCCAGCGCTCGGCCCCGGCGTAGATGGTCTGCCAGGCCGCGAGGTTCCCGAGCGCCGCTCGGCCGCGGGCGCGGATCACGCCACGGTCGGCGAGCGTGCGCGCGCTCCGATGCGCGAGCTCGCGCAGGAGACCCGGCACGCCCGCCCCGCGGGTCGAGCCTGATGACCCGCAGGACGCCGCCGAGCCAGGCGCGCGGGAGCATGCCGAGCACGGTCAGCGCGATGAGCAGGCCTTGCAGAAATACGAGCACGGCCAGGTAGGCCATGATGTTGACGGGGTCGCGCCCATCGTACGCGAGGAGGCCCGCGGCCGTGCCGACGCCGGCGACGAACGTCACGACCGGGAGCGCGACGCCCGCGATGCAGGTAGACGGTGCTGATGCGCTGTCCGATCGACGGGGCACCGGGTGGCCATGGCAGCGAGCCAGCGGCGCACCAGCTCGTGACGCGGAAGCGCCGCAGCCCGCGGGCCGAGCTCGGCGGCGATCCGCGCGTCGCGGTCCGCGATCTCGGCCGGGTCCCGGTCACGATCGTCGAGTAAGCGAGCTTCGAGGTCGACCAGCTCGGCCAAGGTGGGCGGCCCGCTCGCGTGTCTCGTGTCCGCGCTCATCGTACGCGTCTCGCGGCGCACCGCGTGGACGCGTCCCGATCGAGGCGAGGGTGATGGCGGCGGGAAGGCACGGACGTTGCCAGCTTGTACCCGCACACCGCGCGGCCGCAGCAACGTCGGCGGGCGCGCCGTGGCAGGCTGGATCAATGCGAGACACGAGGTCCCGCGCCCGCGGTGCAATAGGGTCGGGACATTCGCGCGTCTCATCCGATGACGCCGACTACCAAGCCTCCGCGACTCGTTCCGAACACGGACGATATCGAAAGCGGGGCTGGTGGCCTGCGCCTTCGCGGCGGCGATGAAGCCAGCGACGTACGCGGGGTCGGCGCCGACGGCGACCCGCGAATCGTCTTTTTCTTCCCACGTCTCAAAACTCTCTTTGGAGGAACCCCGTCATGAGAACTCGGAAAATCTCGAGCTTGGTCTCCCTCGTGGTGCTGGCGCTCTGTTGCACGTATCCGGCAGTCGTCGTCGCGGGCACGAGCCTGTTCGCCCGCCTGGCCTTTCGTCCGAACAACGGCCTTTCAGCGCTCACGAACGCCTCCATCCGCATCCAAACGACCAACAAGAAAGGCGCGAATGGCGTGCTCATCACGGCGAAGGTGAAGGGTGCGCGCGACCTGACGAGATGTTCCGGCCAACCTGACGATGCTCGCGCAGACGGCCTGGCGCGACGGCACCGGATGTCGCGGCGCGGCGCTCGAGGTGCCGATCGTGAACGGGAACGGCATCGCAAAAGCGACCGGCACGGACGTGGGGCTCTCGGAGATCAATCTCAATCCGGGGCGGATGCTCGATCTCTCGTGCTTCAACCCCTTCATCTACATCGACGGCGGCGGCGGCGCCGTCAGCTTCCCCGCTGACTTCGAGCTCTACAACCCTTGCCGGGGACGATTCTCCGAGCCTCGTTCGCATTGTCGCCGTCGGCGTCCAACCCCATCACGTCGTGGCGCGATGCCGAGATCCACGTGCAGAACGTCATGGGCGACATCGTCGCGACGACGAAGATCACGGGTGCACAAGAGGGTGCGGCGCTGTCCTCACGCGCCATCGTGGTCCTCTTTCCCATCCTCGACACGAGCCTGCAGTGCACGGAGACTTTCTTCCTGGACCAGTCGATCGCGTTGGAGCGGGGAAAGGGCAAGTCGATCCGTCCGAACTTCGACAACGGCAACATCGATCCCGGGGCCGTTGCCTCGACTCTTCGGACTCACCGACGGGAACTCACATCCCATCTCCGAGCGCTTCGGGGTCGTGCAAGGGACCGACAATGACTGACCGTGCAGGACGCGCTGCCCCGGCCGCCCTCCTCCCTGCTCACGCTCAGAGTGACGTCCACGGAAACCAGAACCTCACGCGTCCGTCCGCGCGTCGCGTCAGGGCTTCACGAGGATCTTGGCGTGCCGGGCCGGCGTCGCGAGCTCGCGGAATGCGCCGGCCACGCCGTCGAGACCGACGCGGCCCGTCACCAGTGGTGCCACGTCGATGCGGCCGTCGCCGAGCGCCGCCAGCGTTTCGGCGTACTCCTCGGGCGAGTAGTAGAACGCGAACCGCAGGCTGATCTCCTTGACGAGCGCGACGAGCGGGCGGAACGCGTCGCGCTCCATGCACACGCCCACCACCACGATGCGCGCACCCGGCGGCGCGCCCTCGACGATCGCGTCGACGACACCCGGGATGCCGACGCACTCGAACATCACGGCGGGCCGGAGCGGCTGATCGCTCGGCAGCATGAAGTTCGGCGGCGCCGCCTGCTCCGCCGAGCGCGCCACGGCGACCTGCGCCAGCTCGCGTACGGCGACCGCGCGGCGGGATCGACGACGACGTCGGCACCCATGCGCTCCGCGAACGCGCGGCGAACCGGCGAGAAATCGGCGGCGACGATCGGCGCCGCCCCGCGCAGCTTCGAGCGCGGCGATCACCGCCAGGCCGACCGGCCCGCAGCCGATCACGAGCGGCACGTCGTGCGGACTGAGCGCGCCGAGGCCGACCGCGTGCAGGCCGACCGCCATCGGCTCGGTCAGCGCCGCGAGCTCGGGAGCGAGCCCGTTCGGGATCGGCAGCAGGAGATCGCGCGTCAGGACCATGCGCTCGCCGTAGCCGCCGGGAACGTTCGTTCGAGAAGCCCAGCGCCTCCATCGACGCGGGACGAGGCAGCAGCGGGACGCTGCAGACCGGCGTCCCGATCGGGAGCGTGCGCTCGGTGTCGGGTCCGTAGTCGAGGATCTCGCCCGCGAACTCTCGTGCCCCATGACCACGTCGCGTCCGAGGTCCATGACCTTCGCGACGCCCATGTCGCGCTGGGCGGCGACGAGCGCGGCGCCGTGCTGCAGCGCGTGGAGGTCCGAGCCGCAGATGCCGCACGCGACCGTTCGCACCAGCACACCTCGCCGGCGCGCGGCTCCGGATCGGGAATCGTGTCCACGACCAGGGAACCGCCTCGCATCACGACCGCGCGCATGGATGGCTCGAGAAGTGGGGACCGCGAGTCACGCGGCCCCCGCGAAGCTCAGATCGCCGATCGTCCCCTTCTTCCCGTACACGCCCAGCCTCGTCGACGTCAGTGGAGGCGAGTTGGCGACGTCGGCGACGGACGCGTTGCACGACCACCTTCCTTGCTGGTCGAGAGGATGCTCGCCGATGCCGAGCGACATGAAGATCGGCGGCGTGGTGAGCGGCACGCTCTGCAAGTAGGACGAACCGGAGGTGTTCTGGTTGTGCAACGACACGGTCGCTCCGGGGGCGACCGTCACCGACCAAGCGTTCGGCGTCGTTGCAGGCGTCCACCTCGTCCGCGGCATAGAGCTCGGACGCCGATGGCCACGGGCGCCGGCGAGAGGTTCGTACACGTGAAGAACGTGCCGAGCCCGCCAGCGGTCACGACGCCGGGGACGGTGAAGAGGCGCAGCGACTTCTGTCCTTTCAGAGCCGGGGAGCATCGAAGATGCTGGCATGCGCAAGGACAGGGAGCCGAGATCGCCAGCGCAAGACTTGCAACCAGTATGAATTTTCTCATGGTCGTTCTCCGCTCAGTAGCGCAAGTTGCTCGTAGGCCTGGACGGCGCCCAACGCCGACGCGTTGATGTCGCCGCCGCCGCTCACGTCGCGAATCGTCCCATACGAGCTGGAAGCCGTGATCGAGTATCCGGTCGATCCCAGCGGGCCGCCGCCGACCTGATTGCGGATCACGAGACAGCGGGCCGCGGCCGGATCGACGACGATCCCGGTCGTGGCCCCGACCACGTGGTTTCCGTCGATGAGCGTTCCGCCGCCACCGGCCTGCACGTCGATGCCGATCGGACATCCCGAGATGTAGAGCTCCTCGACCTCGGATTCCAAGCCCGTGATCGTGACGCCGGTGGGACGAGTCGGAGATCTCGCAGTCGTAGATGCACGCACTGCGTCTGCGCGACGACACCGAGGTTGCCGCGGACGCGGCTGAGCGTGAGCGTGCTCTTGGGGCCCAGCTGGACGCCGACGCCCCCGTTCTGCAGCGCGAAGCAGTTCTCGATGACGCCGCCGTCGGGGCACGCGAAGCAGCCGCCCGAACCGCCGACGCTGAGCCCTTCCTCGATCGCCCCGTCCTGGCCGACGACTCATGAGCGACCCGAGGCAGTCGTACTGGTCGGAGTCGAAGATGAACCCACGGGGGCCGAGGGCGAGCGATGCCGGGGCCGGTGCCGCTCGGTCCCGCGCCGTTGCAGTTGCGGAACTGGCCTTCCTCGAGGAGACAGTTGGGGGAGTTGCGCAGGTCGATGCAGGTGTCGGGCCAATTCTGGAACGCCGCATCGTAGATCACGATGTTGCTCTGCGGGATCGGCGTCGAGATGCCAGCGCGCGCGCCCGGGACGCCCTCGATGTTGCCATCCGTCAGAAATGGATCTCGACCTGGCTGGCGCGGACCTCGATGCAGCCCATCCCCGCCGCACCCGTGAGCGGGCTGGGCAGGAAGTAGACGCCGGGAGCGTCGATCACGAACTGCGCCGTGGCCGACGCCGACAGGCTGAGAACCGAAATGCGCGACTCGGCCGGGTGTGGCGGTCCTCTGGAAATCTGCTGGGACAGCTCGCGCATCGTCGGCCTCGCTCGGGCCGAGGCTAGGCCGGTGTCTCCGCACGTGGCGGCGCGCGCGGTACGCGTCAGCGTCATCGCGCCCGCGACTCCGAGGCCGGCGAGCAGCATTCGGCGGTCCGTTCTGGTGTGACATGGGTCCCCCTTCGCGTTGTTTGCGCTGCGCGCAGTCTGACGCAGCGTCGTCGATCCAGGAGCAACGCGCGCGGAGCGTACGACCACGCCAGCGAGCCCGTCAATGAAAAAGCGTCGTCCGTCCCCGGGTCTCCGCGAAATACTCGGGTCGCCGGCTAGAGCCTGCCCGAACGGTGTCCTATACCCCGCTCGGGTGCCTGGCGTGGCGCGACTGCTGATCATCGGCGCAGGCGGCGTAGGAGCCGTCGTCGCGCATAGAGTGCGCCATGTTGGCGCACACGGTCTTCGAGCGCGTGACGCTCGCGAGCCGTACGTCCGATGCGCTGCGAGAAGATCCGTGACGAGATCGAGCGGATGCACGGCCGGACGATCGACGTCGCGCAGGTCGACGCCGACGACGTCGGCGCGACAGTCCGACTGCTCCGCACGACGGGAGCCGACGTGCTGGTGAACGTCGCCCTGCCCTATCAGGACCTGGCGTTGATGGACGCGTGCCTCGCGGCCGGCGTCGACTACGTCGACACCGCGAACTACGAGCCGCGCGACGTCGCGAAGTTCGAGTACAAGTGGCAGTGGGCGTATCGCGAGCGCTTCGCGGCGGCCGGCCGCATGGCGCTCCTCGGCGCGGGGTTCGACCCGGGCGTCACGAACGTCTTCTGCGCGTACGCCCAGAAGCACCTGTTCGACGAGATCCGCTCGATCGACATCGTCGACTGCAACGACGGCAGCCACGGTGAGGCGTTCGCGACCAACTTCAACCCGGAGATCAATCTCCGCGAGATCACGCAGCACGGCCGCTACTGGGAAGACGGCCGCTGGGTCGAGACGAAGCCGATGGAGGTCGCGCGCGTGTTCGACTTCCCCGGCATCGGCGCGCGCAAGGCGTATCTTCTCCATCACGAGGAGCTCGAGTCGCTCGTCGTGCACGTGCGAGGGCTCCGCCGCATCCGCTTCTGGATGACGTTCAGCGACGAGTACCTCACGCACCTGCGGGTGCTGCAGAACGTGGGCCTCACGCGCATCGACCCGGTCGACTACGATGGGACCCCCATCGTCCCGCTCCGGTTCTTGCAGCGCCTGCTGCCCGACCTCGCGGCCTTGGCGGCGCGCTACACCGGCAAGGTCACGATCGGGTGCCTCTTCGAGGGCACCAAGGCGGGGCGCGAGCGCGCGGCGTTCCTCTACTGCGTGTCCGACCATGCGCGCTGCTACGAGGAAGTGCGCGCGCACGCGGTCAGCTATACCGCCGGCGTGCCCGCGGCGGTGGCGGCGGAGCTCATGGCGACGGGCGCATGGAAGCGGCCCGGCGTCGTCCACATGGAAGAGATGGATCCCGATCCTTTTTGGAGAGGCTCGCGGCGTCGGGCTTACCCTGGCAGGTCGAGGAGCGCTGAGCGTGCACGCGATCGACGCGGCCGAGGTGCCGGACTCGCCGTGCTGGGTGATCGACATGGAGGCGCTCGAGGCGAACCTCACGCTCCTCGCGTCGGTCCAGGAGCGGGCCGGGTGCAAGATCCTGCTGGCGCTCAAGGGCTTCGCCGCGTGGAGCACGTTCGGCCTCGTCGGCCGCTATCTCGCCGGCGCCGCGGCGAGCACGCCGCACGAGGCGCGGCTCGCGCGCGAGGAGATGGGCGGCGAGGTCCACGCCTGCGCGCCCGCGTACAAGGAAGAAGACGTCGCCGAGCTCGTCACGCTCTGCGACCACATCGTCTTCAACTCCTTCGACCAGTGGCGGCGCTTTCGCCCGGTCGTGGCCGAAGCTCCGCACCGCATCTCGTGCGGGCTGCGCCTCAACCCCGAGCACCGCGAGGTCGGCGTCGCGCTGTACGACCCTTGCGCGCCGGGGTCGCGCCTCGGCGTCACGCGCGCCGAGTTTCGCCCGGAGCTTCTCGACGGGCTCGAAGGACTCCACTTCCACACGCTCTGCCAGCTCGGCAGTGACGCGCTCGAGCGCACGCTTGCCGCCGTCGAGACCCAGTTCGGCGCGTGCCTCGCGCGCATGCGGTGGATCAATCTCGGCGGCGGCCACCACATCACCGCGGCGGGCTATGACCTCGAGCGCCTCGTCGCGCTCGTGCGTGCGCTGGCACGCCGCTACGGGGTCGACGTCTACCTCGAGCCGGGCGAGGGCGATCGCCCTCGGCACCGGAGCGCTCGTGGCGACGGTGCTCGACGTGGTCCAGAACGACGGGCCGATCGCGATCCTCGACACGAGCGCCACGGCGCACATGCCCGACGTTCTCGAGATGCCCTACCGCCCCGAGGTGGTCGGCGGCGCGGCGCCGGGCGTCCGACGCTTCACGTACCGGCTCGGCGGCGTGACGTGCCTGGCCGGGGACGTCATCGGTGCGTACTCCTTCGACCACGAGCTGCGCGTCGGCGAACGGCTCACGTTCCTCGACATGTCGCACTACACGATGGTGAAGACGACGAACTTCAACGGCGTGCGCTCTGCCGTCGATCGCGCTCCGGCATCGAGACGGACGCTACGAGCTCGTGAAGCGTTTCGGCTACGAGAGCTACCGCGATCGCCTCGGTTGATTCCCACGCGTCTGCCGAAGCGTCGCTCGACTACGAGCCTCCGCGAACGGCTCGCACGTAGAAACTGCTGCCCTTGCTGGCGGAGATCACGTCGCCAGAGTTGAAATCGACACGCCACGCCCAAGGCGGGAAGCCGGCACTCGCCGTCGAGGACCAATAGACACGGTCGAAGGTCGTCGCCGTGCAACTGCAGGTGAGTACCGTGCATCCGTCAGCGCACGCGGTGTCGAAGGCGGGTGTCACCGCCGGATTGTTCGTCCCGAGATTCATCAAGCTTTCCAGCTCGAAGCGGTTCGGCACCCGCCAGTCGGCGTGCCCCGCGAATCCGCCGTCGTTCAGCGACCCGACCTTCACGGCGAACGCCTCATCCCAGGTGTAGACGTTGTCCTTGTCGTGGATGCTCCCGTCGTCCGAAGCTTCTCCCACACGAGCCCCGTCCGCGTGTCGGTGATGCTCCCGTCGGCGTTGTCCAGGTATGCTGGCGAGAGGCCCTTCTGCAGCTCCCCGTCCTGGCCCGTCCCCGCACACGGGACCGCCGTCCCGGAGGAGTCCCAACACGTCGTCTGGCCAGTCTTGAGTCGCTGCCCCTCCGGCGCGGCCTGGCACGCGCCGAGATCGCCGGCACACGACGCGAGGTCGGCGGTACAGTTGGTCAGCCCCAAGCCGGCGAGCGCGTCAGCGATGTTGGTGAGTCGCCTCGTCGATGGCCGTTTGGAATGCGGCCTCCGTCGGGGCGCCGTCGAGGCACGCGCCAGCGTGCTTGTCCTGCGCCTTCTGCCACGCACTCGTGAAGTTCGTCCCGCATTTGGTGATCGAGGCGTCGTACTTCGTCGTGTCGCCCGACGTCGCGAGCAACGCCTCGGCGCTCTGTCGACAGGCGGCGTACTTGCCGGCCGTCTTGTTCTTCATCGCCCGGCACTGCTGCTCGGGCGTGCTGGCGGCTTCCCCGCCCCCGCGCAGAGCAACAGCGCACCGATCACGAAGGCGGCCGCGACGGGGCGGGAATGGGTATGCTTCCGGATGATGATCATGGGGAGTCTCCTTCGAATCGTGGCGGGTATTGCGAGGTGCTGCCGTTCCTACGTGGGCTCAGGCAGGGATTGCAAGGTCCATGGATTGTGCGCGCCTCAACGCTACCGCGATGGCCGGCTTGCGTACCCTATCTGTAACCCCGTTTTGGGACCTGATTTTTTCCGCTGGACTGCATTTTCCCCGAACGATAGAGGCTCGCCGTACGCCATGCCGTATGGCCTAGGGGCGTCGACGCCACGACGATCCTTTCGACCCACACAGAGACCGAGGCACATGCTCCCGACGACAACCTCCAGAGGACAGACCATGAAGACACTTCCCTCCGCCATGACGCTCGTGCTGCTGCTCGCGACTTCCGCTTCGGCTTTGCCAACGGTCGTCACCGTCACCACTTGCGGGCAAGTGGTTCCGAAACGGGCCATCGGGATCCTGACCGCCGGGCTCGATTGCCGCGGGCTCCCGAACGACACGGCGATCCGGGTCGAGAAGGGCGGGACGCTCGATCTCCGCGGCTTCCCGCTGAGCGGCGGAAAGATCGGGGTGGAGTGTGTCACGCCCTGTGCGCTCAGCGGTCCAGACTGCTTCGTCCCGACGAAGTGCACGATCAAGAACGGGACCGTGCAGGACTCGACCGGCACCGGCATCGCCGGCGGTGATCTCACGATCGAGAGCGTCACCGTGCAGGATCACGACCTGCGCGGCATCGACGGCGGTCGCCGGGTGAAGATCACCGACTCGACGATCACGAACAATGGCGACGAGGGCGCGGTGGCCGACAATCTGATCGTGCGGAGCTCGACCATCAGTGGAAACGGCAAGGTCGGCCTCGCAGCGGTCAAAGCCATCGTCAAGCAGTCGACCGTCATCGACAACGACGCGAGCCCGACCTGCACGGATCCGGCGGCGCCCCCGTGCTACGACATCGGGTCGGCGCGGCACCCGAGCCTGCGGGACACGACCTGCAAGCGCAGCTTTGCGTTCACCACCCTCGGCCCAAACAAGTGCACGGACGGCTCCTGGTGCGTCTGCTCCGAGGATCAGTGAGCCCACGCACGGGCGAGAGCACGAACACCGCGAGCGTCAGTCCGAAGACGAAGGCATCCGCCGCTCCGCGCACGCGACTCCTCTAGCCCAGACGGCCTCGGCGGGAACGCGGCCGCGTGAATCCGATCGCGAGCAACGTACGCCGCTCGGCCCGCGCGAGCGGCGTTGCCATTCGTGAACGCTGCCGCGGCCGCCGAGGACGACGGCCTCGGCGGGGGCACCTGCAGCCGCACCGGCACGCCGGCCGAACGGTACACCACGAGCGCCGAGCCACGTGACCTCGTGCTCGGCCGCGTGTGCTCCAGCACGAGGTGGACGATCACGTCGTAGGGGCGCGCGTCGAGGTGGGGACGGACGTGCGAGCGCGGCGCATCGTAGAGGTAGACGGCGGCGCCCGCCGGCACGAGCGCGTGGCCGAGGGCTCGACCGGCGACCCGCCGCAGTCGCGGATCGGCGGCGAGCCGACGGAGCCACCGGCCCCGAAGGCCGAGCAGCTCGCGTGCGCGGCAACCGGTCCGCCGGGAAGCTGACGGCGGCTTCGCGAACGAGCGCGTCGAAGCGATCGTCGTCGACGAACGGCAGCCGTCCGAGCGACCGGACACTCCCCACGGAGAGCCCGCGGCCGCCAGCAGGAGCGCGCGCCACGCCTCGGCGCGCGCCCCGTCGCTCGCGCCTGATCGCGGCGGCACGAGGCGATGGGCCTCGCGCCCGACGACGTCGAGCAGCCAGGCGCGGCGCCCGCCCTCACGCCGTAGCGCGCGAGCATACGCGCAAGCTGCCGCGCCGGGGCGAGGCGGCGCTCGGCGGGCGTCGCCGCCGTTCGGAGGTGCGTGACGATCGTCGACGCGCGCGCCTCCCGGCGGCGCATCCACTCGCGGTCGACCGTCAGCGCTCCGACGAGAACCGCACGCGCACGAGCGAGCCGCGCCGGGCTCGGCTTCGCCGTCATCGATCTGCCGTCGTCACTCCCGTGCCGCGGTGCCAGCGTTCGAATCCATTGACGTTGCTCGCGGGTTTCACGTGGTATGCATGCCGGCAATTTCACGCGCAAGACGCGTGGGCGTGCTCAGCGTCCCGTGCCGAGACTCTCCCGCAGCTGGCGGATCGGCGCAAAGGCGTAGCTCAGCAGCGACCGGCGTCCGATCACGATGCGCGCCCGCCCGCCATTCCGGCGAGATACGGACGGTGCTTGCCGTCGACCCAGACGCCGTCGTCCCCGAGGTCGACGAGGGCGCGGAACGTCGCGTCCCCTGCGCCCGCGAGTGCGGCCGGGCTCACCCAGCGGAGCGTCCCGTACCGCACCCCGTAGCGTTGATACGGAAAGCCGTCGAAGAGGAGCTTCACGACTTGTCCCGGATCGAGCCGGCCGCGCCCGCCGACGGGACGTCGAGCTCGGCTTGCAGCGCCTCCCCGTCGCACGCGACCTCGCAGAGTACGTCACTCCTCCCCGACCACCGCTCCTGGCGCGCGCACGCGCGCGCAGGCCGACGCCGGTGCAGGGGGCCGTGATCGTGAGGTCGTTGCGGAGGCCGCTCGCGACCGCGTCGCGGAGCGTGCCGGCGCGGATCTCGACTTGGCGCTGGTCTCGGCCTCCTGACGCTCGCGCTCCGCGTTCTCCGCCTCGCGCATGGCCATCTCGTGACCGAGCTTGGCGAGCGCGGAGCGCGTCTCCATGAGCGCGAGCTCCGACTCACGGAGGTCGGTCTCGACGCGACTCTGCCTCGAGCTCACGCACGAGCGCATCGGCCTCGCTCGAGAGGCCCCGCTCGGTGAGCTTCTGGTAGCGTGCAACGAGGTCGCCGACGAGACCTTGCTGCTTTCGACGGAGCGCGAGCACGCGTTCGAGCTCCGGCCGCCCGCGCGGTCAACCGCTCGCGCTCCGCCTCGTCGGCACGCCGCCGGCTCTCGTACTCGTGGCGCGCGTTCGCGAGCTTGTCGTCCGCGCCGGCGAGCTCGCGGTCGAGCGTCGCGAGCTCGGACGAGCGGTCGCCGACGAGCGACGACTGGACGACGAACAGCACGTCGCCCTTCTGGACCGGCAGCGGTGTCGCGAAATCGACCCGCGTCACCACGCGCCGCGCGGCGCCCGGACGGGATCGGTGCCGCCCTGGGGACCAGCCGGAAGGGGCTCGCGACGGTCTCGGAACGCGGATCGCGATCGCCAAGACGAGGGCGACCACGAACACGGCGATCACGAGCCATGCCAGCGCGCGGATGATCCAGGGCGGCGGCCGGCTCGACAGGAACGGCGGCGGCAGGGTCGGACGCGGAGGAGATCCAGCCGTTCATGGCTCAGAGCCCGAGCTGCTGCGCGCAGAGGTAGTAGTAGAGCCCCTGCCGCTTCATCAGGGACTCGTGGGTCGCCGGTCTCGACCAGCCGTCCCTGGTCGATCACCAGGATCTGGTGCGCGTCCCGGATGGTCGAGAGCCGGTGCGCGATCACGAACGCCGTCCGCTCCACGAGGAGCTCGGTCCAAGCTCTCCTTCACCGCCCGCTCCGACTCGCTGTCCAGCGCGGCCGTCGCCTCGTCGAAGACGAGCACCGGCGGCTGGCGGTAGATCGCGCGCGCGATCGCGATCCGCTGGCGCTGGCCGCCCGAGAGCGCGATGCCTGACTCGCCGATCCTGGTCTCGTAACCGAGCGGGCAGCCGCTGGATGAAGTCGTGGGCGTTGGCGGCGCGCGCGGCGGCGATGACGCGGTCGCCGTCGGGCTCGTGCTCGCCGAAGCGCGATGTTGCGCGCGATGGTGTCGTCGAAGAGATAGGTCTCCTGCAGCACGAAGCCGATGTGGCGGCGGAGGTCGCGGTAGTTCAGGGTTCGAAGATCGACGCCGTCGAAGAAGATCGTGCCCTCGGTCGGCTCGAGGAGCCCGGCCAGGCACTTCACGAGCGTCGTCTTGCCGGACCCGCTTCGCCCGACGATCGCGATCGTCTTCCCGGGCTCCGCCTCGAACGTGATCTTCTCGAGGATCGGCGCCGACTCGGGTCCGCCGTACCGGAAGCTCACGTTCTCGAAGCGGACGCGTCCCTCGAGGCTCGGCACCGGCACGAGCCGGCTCGGTCCGCGCCCTGCTCGGGCTCCTCCGCGAAGACGTCGTTCAGCCGTGATTCACCAGCACGGCGGCGAGCTGGGCGTTGTCCCACAGGCCAGCAGCAAGAGGATCGGCTGGTTCGCGAGCGCCAAGAGCGAGTTGAACGCGACCAGGCCGCCGATCGTGAGCCGACCGTGCAGCACCTGCAGCGCCCCCGCCCAGAGGAACACGATGCTCGACAGGAACGACACGGCGGCGACCACGCCCCTCGTACAGGAGCACGGTCAGGTCGGCGTTGAAGCGCTTGTCGCCGACGCGCAGGAACTCGCCGAGCATCAGCTCGCGAAAGGGACCCCTCCGCGCCCATCGTCTTCACGGTCTCGATGCCTTTGATGGCGTCCAGCTGGTACGAGCGGTAGCGCGACGACGCCTCCTCGAGGTCCTCGAAGGTCGGCCGGAGGCGCCGCGACGAGTAGAACATGAGGAACCTAGAGCGGGCCGCCGCGAGGAAGAGCGCGCTCAGCACCGGGCTGTACGCGAGCATCACCGCGACCGCGAGGACGAGCTGCGCGAGCGCCATCAACCCGGCGACGCCGTGCTGCACGAGGAACTGCCGCACCTCCCGCATGCCCTCGAGCTCGGCGCTGGATGTCCCCGGTCCGTCGCGCTCGCGAAGTAGCGCGTCGGCAGCGACAAGAGCTTCCAGGTCACGTAGTCGAGCGAGGCGGCGTCGACCCGGAGTGCCACTGAAGCTCAAGAGATAGCGCTGGACGGCCGTCGCGACCGTGCTGAAGACCAGCACCGCCACCATGGCGAGCATCAGCATGGTCAAGAGCGAGGCGTCGCCGTCGACCCAGCACGTCGTCGACGACCACCTGCGTGAAGACCGGCAACACACCATCTGGAACGCGCCGATCACGAAGGCGAGCAGCACCGCCTGCGAAGCACGCTGAACGATTGCGGCCGGGCGAACGACCAGAGCCACGAGAGACCGACGTGGTCCTCGGGCGCGTCCGCGAAGGCGCGGCGTGTAGTCGAAGAGCGCCGCATAGCCGGTCCAGTCGCGGTCGAAGGCGGCGCGCGTCAGTGCGGCGCCGTCCGCGGGCCGGATCGGCGATCCGCACGTGCGACTCGTCGACGTCGTAGAGCACGAGCCAGTGATTGCCCTCCCAGTGCACGATCGCCGGGAGCGGCATCAACGGCAGGTTCGCCCGTGAGGCTTTGACCGAGCGGGCGGCCAGCCCGAGCTCCTCCCCGGCGCTGCAGAGGCCGCGGAGACTCGTCCCGTCGACGCTCGTGTGCACGAGCTGGCGGATGCGGGCGAGGCTCACGCGCCGCCCGGAAGTGACGGCAACACCATCGCGAGCGCGGCGGCGCCGCAGGTCCTCCCCTCGTCGACCTGACGGACGAGGGGGAAGCGGCGGATGCGCGTGGGCTTGCGAACGAAGAAGCCTTCCGGCGACTCAGTACGGATCGGGCGCCTCGCCTTCGTCGTCGACCTGGTCGTCGCCGACGGCGGGCGGCGCTGTGGCGTCGGCCGGCAGGATCTCGGAGACGAAGTCGAGCGGGACCTTGGCGACACGGCGGTAGTCGAGCTGCGCGAAGCGCTCCTCCATCTCCGCCCGGAACTCCGGCCATGCCTCGACGAGGCTCTCGAAGTGGGCGCGCGAGAGCGCATAGAGCCGGCTCCGCCGACACGGCGACGACGGTGAGCGTCCACGCCGTTGCCGCGCAGCAGCGAGTCCTCGCCGAACACGTCGCCGCCGCGGAGGAACGCGATGTCGCGGCGCTCGCCGTCGACCTCGACCGAGGCAGCGGAGCTTTGCCCTCGGCGACGACGTAGATCGGCCCGGGCGCGTCGCCCGGTCGGATGACGACGTCGCCCGCGGCGGCGCTCAGGTGGGTGAGACGTGGACCAGGTCGAGCGTCACGGCCGGCGGCAACCGTGAAAAACGCCGCATGTTGCCGGAAGAAGTTCACCAGCGTGCGATGGCGGACCTGGAGCTCCAGCGAGACCTGGACCTCGGGGTGCGCCGCCACGAGATCCTCGAAGCCGGCGCGGTCGAGGCGCAGCACTGCAGTGCCGCTCGCCCGGACGCTCGCGGTGGGCCGTGTGCTCGAGCAGCGCCGCCTCCCGAAGCTGTCGCCCGGACGGAGCACGCCGAGCGCAACCTCCTCGCCCCTCCTCGGTGCGCTTCACGACCCGCGTCTCGTCCCGAGACGAGGACGAAGAACGCGTCACCGGGCTCGCCTCGCGGATGATCGCGCGCTGCGCGAAAGGGAAGGCGGTCGACTGGAAGCGCGCGATGACGTTGTCGCGCACCGCCGGCGAGACAGCGTCAAGAGCGGCAGCTTCCGCAGGACCGACGTGGGGTCGTCCATGCCCTCAGAGCTCCAAGAGGAAACGGGCGCGGCCGGCGTGACGCGTGATCGCGGCGTCGAGCAGCCAGGCCGAGGCGCGGGCGCGTTGCGCGGGGTCGTGGGCATCGGGCACCGATTTCCGCGCCACCCAGACGAGCGTCAGGCCTCCCTGGAACGACAGCGGGCCGACGAGCGTCCCCTCCTCGGCGGAACGGAGCGTGATCTGCGTCTCGGGATCGAGATCCTCGATGACGAGCCTCGCCTCGTCGACGTCCACCCCGGCTGCCGCTGCCACCTCGGCGAAGTCGCGGCCCCTCGTCACGGACGCAAAGCACGGCCTCGCGCGCCGCGTCCTCGCTGATGAACACCGCCGTCCGGCAGGCGAGCGTCATCCATTCGAGCCTCGTGGGCGGTGACGGCGCGCGTCACCTTGGCCTGCGTCGTCGCGGTGGCGGTGAGCGCGGCGAAGGCCTGCGCGAGCGCGACGAGTCGCCCCGCCGCGCCGCGACGTCCGCGGCGGCGATCCCACCCACGCGCGTGACCGCAGCCGAGATCGACCGCGGGTCCCGCGGATGGCGAGCGCCGGCGGCGCGCGCTGCTCGGCAGCGAAGACCGCCGCCGCCGCGAGCTTCCGGGCGCTCCCGGCGAGAATTCCCGAGCAGATCGCCTCGCACTCGAGCGCGGCCGCCATCGCGTCCTCTGCGACCGGATACTGACGACGAGGCCTCGAGGTTGCGGGCGTGCTGCCGCCGCGCGACCGCGCGTTCGATGAACGCGAACCACTCGTCGACGGTGAGCCCGCGAGCCTCGAGCCAGGTGTTCATCTCCTCCGCCGCGATCAGGTTCCGGTCGTGGCGGAAGTCGTCGGCCATGGTCTCCACCACCGCGCGGTCGAGCGGGCTCTCGTCGGCGTCGAGAAAGCACAGGCACGCGAGACCGGCGCGCAGCTGCGTTTCGAGCCGGGCCCAATCGCCGAAGAGCCACGCCGCCAGGCGCACGTCGGTCCAGTCGTACGTGCCGCTGTCGACCATGAAGATGGGAGTATCCGCCGCCAAGCCCATCCGCCTCCCCGCTCGCCTACCTCCCGAGCGCGACGGTCGTAGCAGCAGTCGCGGCGAGGGAAAGGAATCAGCCGTCGCGGACGGCCGGGCCGGCGACCGCGAGGCTCAAGAAGGAGTCGTCCTCCGCGAACAGGTCGAGCGTCGCCAGCAGGCGCTGGGGATAGGGGCGCCGATACGAGCGATGGTTGCCGGTCACGACGATCGAGCCCCCGGCGCACGTCTCGAGACCGTCGGTCCCGGCGTTCGCGATCTGCGGCCTGAGTAGCACGCGCGCGGGCGCGCGAATGGAAGGATCGAGGATGCGCCCGCGCGGCTCCAGGCTCGTGGCTCTTACGCGTCGGCTGCCGGATTGGATGCCTCGGCGCGCGGACGGGGCGGACGAAGCGCGGATCGTCGAGGCGCAACCGCATGGCGAATGCGTCGAGCGCGTCGTCCGCCACCCGCGGCCCGCCGTTGGATCGCGGGCGCGTCGAGCGCGGCAGCCGGCCGTGCAGCAGACGGAGCCACTCGACGACCTCGCCCCGCTGCATCCCCTTCCCCATGAGATACGGAATCGCCCAGAAGCTGAAGCTCTGCTGCGGACACCACCACGACGACGACACGCTCTGGAAGATCCAGTCGATGCCGTCGCACGCCTCGGACGCCGACATGGTGGCGTGGCGCCAGTCGTACGCCTGGCCGGTGAGCCCCGAGCTCGCGGGCACGGCGATGGATCGGCGAGCGATGGTTGTACCACCACGGCTCGACCCGATAGAGCGCCGGCTGCGCCTCGTTGATGAACACGATCGTGTTCCGGAGCGTGCGCTCGGTCTCGCCCGGGAACCCGGCGATGAACGACGCGAACGTCAGGATGTCGTGGCGATGCAGCGCCGCGATCCTCGCGCCGGTACTGCTCGGCCGTCGAGGCCTTGTCCATGGTGGCGAGGACGTCGGGATCGCCCGATTCGATGCCGAGGAAGACACCGGCGCACCCGCTCTCGCGCATCAGCGCGACGGTGTCGGCCGCCTTGATCGACCCGCAGCGGAGATACGAGAAACCAGCGAAAGCCGAAGCGCCGTCGGATCATCATCGCGCAGAGCGCCCGGAAGCGCTCCTCGGGGACGTTGAAGGTGTCGTCGACGAAGACGACGTTGGCGACGCCGCGCGCGTGCAGCATCGCGAGCTCGCGCTCGACGATGTCGACCGCCGCGAGCGCGAGCTTGCCGGCCCGGATCGGGTAGTCGCAGAAGCTACAGCGATAGGCGCAGCTGCGCGCGGTCCGGGTCTGCACCGTCCGGCCGAGCAGCGTCTCCTGGGACGCGCGACCAGTTGACCGCGCACTCGTCCAACGGATTCTGCTCGCGGCGGGCGAACGTGAAGGCGACCGCGGCGCGCGTCCGTACGAACAGGTTCGGCACGGCGCCGAGATCGGTCCCCGTCCGCACGGCGCGGACGAGCGCCAGGAGCGTCTCCTCCCTCCACCTCGTGGACGTAGACGTCGGCCCCCATGGCGAGGAGCGTCGCCTGAAAGGCCGCCGGATCGAGATCGTGGAAGAGGTTCTGGACGAGGGGTCCGCCCGCCACGACGACCGCGCCCGGGCAATGGTCTTTCTACGAGCCGGGTGAGGTGCGCCACGGCCGACTCGTCCTCGTAGAACGTGGTCGTGATCGCCACGACCGCCGGACCGTCGCCGCGCCCGAGCACGGCCAGCAGGGCGTCCCGCTCCGCCGAGACTCAGGCCGATCATCTCGACGGCGCAGCCGCGCTCGCGGAGATACGAGGTGAGATAGAGGGCGGCGAGATTGGTCACCTCGCCGACGTGGTAGAACGGCCGCGTCGCAGCACCCCGCCAACGGGGCCCACGGCCGACCACGTGGTTCAGCGCGTCCATGTAGGTCGAGCGGACGCCGTCGATCGTCACGTGGTTCCGCAGGAAGGTGCGGTGCTCGACGGAGTCCGAGCGGCGGTTGCAAGACGCGCGAAGAGGCGCTCGGTGTCGTCGTCGTATCCGAGGACGAGACAATCCACCGATCGCGCCATCGCGTAGGGACTCTAGCCAGCCCCATCGCGAAGCCGCAACTCGCGCCGCGGTCGGGTAGTGTCTCTGAGACACTACCCGCGATTGACTGGTGCTTCGCGAGGCGCGTATCACCGCCGCACCGAGGAGGAACGCATGGCCACCAAGAAGAGCGCGAAGTCGCTTCCCAAAGTCGCCAAGAAGCGCATCACCAAAGATTTGAAGCCGTCGACGACGCAGAGCCGGAAGGTCCGCGGCGGGCGCGGGCTGATCGACCCCTGCGAGCCCGACGATCCCCTCATTCCCTGACGCGCCCTTCGACGAGCTGGCGCCACCGGTGCGGCGTTGGCTCGAGCGCGAACAGACGCTCAACGAGCGCCTCGGCTCCGACGGCACGTCGATCCGGATCGACATGCGGAACGCGAGCGTCGCGCCGAGCTACCGTCCGGAGCGGCGTCCCGTCCGGCCGCAGGAGGTCGTGTGGCTCCCGGACGCGGCCGTCCGTACCTACGGCCCCTTGCGCGCGGAGGTCCGGAAGGCCTTCGGGTAGTCGGCTGCCGCCGGGGCGCGCGCGCCGCTCTTCCTGCATCCGCAACCTCCCCGCTCGCACCGTCGCGCCCGCGCCCGTCACGGCTCCGATCTCCTGACCGACGTGCGGGCGACGCCGACGGCGTCCTATCGCACGGTGCTCGCCTGGCGGGAGCGGCGCGCCCCCGTCCTCCTCAAGCTCTCGCTCGGCGCCAAGGTGAGCGGCGTACGCCGCGCGCTCAGCGAAGTACTATCTCGTGACGGGCATCGTCGTCTCGCGCCTCCTCGACACCATCCCCGTGCCGAGCGCCGCCGGCTCGGGTTCGATTGGTTCGCGGAGCCAGCCGGCCTCGTCGAGACCGAGCGCGGCACCGGATGGATCCTGCGCCGCTTGCCGCGCCTGTTGACGCGGCCGGGGGCGCGAGCTGGTGGCCGGTCTTCTCGCTGATCGCGCCCTGCGGCGCGCACGCGCCGATGCTGGTCGATCTCATCCGCCAGAGCGGCCTCCGCCCTGAGCGCTTCGTCGTCGAGCGTCTCCTCCGGCCCTACGTCCGCATGCTCGCCCACCTCCCTCTTCGAGGAAGGGATCCAAGTGCAGGGCCATCCCCAGAACGTGCTGGTCGAGGTCGATGGCGACTCCGGCGGCGTTCCGCAGCTCCGGCCGCGAGCTCCGCCTGACCGGCCGGATCGTGCTCCGTGACCTGACCGACACTTCGGTGAACCTCGCGCTCCGGGTCGCGAAACGCCGGCCAGCTTCCGCTCTTCGGCAAACGGTGGTTGCCGCGCGGGACGCCCTTCCCGATTCTTCGGAGCGCCACCGATTGTCGCGGCTACCGCGGACGCGGCTGGCCGCTCCCCGCGCGCGACACGGTCGAGCGTTACGGTCTCGGCGCGTTCGTGTGGTCGGTGAACACGGTGCTGCAGCGCTTCTTCCGGCGCTACGACGCGCGGGCCGTCGCGCGCCGCTACCTCGAGCTCTGGCAGGCAGAGGCGCGCGCGGCACTCGCGGTCGATCCGGAGATCTCGCTCCGCCCGCTCGGCCTCGCGACCGACGAAGCGATCGCCCACTTCGTGTCGCACGTCGACTGGCAGCGACTCGGCGGTGGCGGCGGCGCGAGTCTGCCGGCCGACGTCGAGCCGCTGCCGATCGCCGGATGGACGCGCCGCCGAGCGGCCCCGTCTATCGACGCGTCGAGTGCGCGTGGGGCGATCTCTACGTCGATCGCGGGTGCCCGACGTTTCTCCGCCCGGCGTTCTGAGCGTACCCACCGCGACGCGCACGTCTTCCACATGCGTCTTCGTGTGAGTGACGCCCTCGCCTCTCAGCTTGCAGCTCGTCGTTCAACACCTCGGCCAACGACGCATGGCGACCCGCGCGGGAGGTGCGGTCGGGGTATGTGGCGGCGGTGGCGGATTTCGGCTGGTAGCAGTCAACCGGCGTGGATCGTGAGCAGGACCGCTTCCGGTCCCGCGCCCGTGCGCCACGGCAGCCCGACCGCGCCGAGTCCGCGCGTCACCACGAGGAGCGCATCGCGGTAGGCGTAGAGACCTTCGTCGAGATGAAATCGGCTCTGACGGATGATCGGCGGACCGTTCGGCAAACGGATCTGGCCGCCGTGGGTGTGGCCGGCGAGCACGAGCGCCACGCCGCGGCGTTCGGCCTCGTAGAAGTCGTCGGGGTGGTGCGCGAGCAAGAGATGCGGCGCGCCGCCGGCGACGAGCGCGTCCCAATCGGGCGTGCCGAGCGTCCGGTCGTCGATGCCGACCTGACGGACGCCAGCCGGCGAGCGCGCGCGTCTCGTTCCGGAGCGTGGTGATGCCGACCGACGCCGAGCTGGTCCGGATCTCGTCGGTCGCGCCGGTGAAGTAGTCGTGGTTGCCGAAACAGAACCACGCCCCGAGTGGCGCACGCGCTCAGCACACCGAGGGCCGGCAGGAAGCCGTCGAGGTCGTCGAGCCATCCTTCGACGATGTCGCCGGTGATCGCGACGAGATCCGGGCGGACGAGCATCACGTGCTCGAAGAGCGCCTGCAACACGGACGGACGAAGGAACGCGCCGGTGTGAATGTCGCTCACGTGCAGGACACGGAGCGCCGATGCGCCGCCCGGCCACCGGGGCGGTGCGAGGCCCGCGGTCGCGGCTCGAAGCGGCGTGGCAGCTGCCAACAGTACGGGTGCCAGAGGCCGAAGAGATGCGGATAGACGTAGCGCGCGACGACGCGGTCGAGCAGCCGCTCCGAGCGCTTGATGAGCCCGTGTTGCGCGTCGAGCCAGCGCCGTTCGCGGCCGGTCATCACCCGCAGCGCCGGGAGCGGCCGGTGCGGCACTCGGCACTCCCCGACCCCTCCGACTTCCGCGTGAACGCGTCCCATCCCCGTCATGCCGATAGCACCCCTTCCTCCGCGGCGCGGCGCCTGCGGGTTTCTCCCGCGCCTCGGCTGTGCCAATGTCCGCCGCCGAACCCGCGCTCCGAGACGAAAGGACCGACCATGGCCAAGCCCGACAGCCGCGAGCAGCTCTTCGACATCCTCTACACCACGCGCGCCATGCGGCGCTTCAAGCCCGATCCCATCCCGGAGAGCGTGCTCCTCCAGCTCGTCGATGCCGCCCTGCAGGGACCGAGCGGCAGCAACGCGCAGAACTGGACGTTCGTGATCGTCCGCGACCGGGCCCAGAAGGAGCGCGTCGCGGCGGCCTGAAGCCGACCTGGGATTTCTACCTCGAGACCTTCGCGAAAGCCCCGGCGCGTCCCGGCGAGGACGTCTCCAAACGCGACAAGATGGTGGCGATCGGGACGCAGATGGTGACCCACATGGCGGACGTGCCCGCGATCGTCTGCGTCGGCGTGAAGCGCGACGAGGCGCTCGCCCAGGTCCTGGCCTCTCCGAAGACGCTCGCCGCCGCGGTCCGCCACTTCGGCGTCGGCGGCGCGTTCCGCCTCATCACGAGCGGCACCCGGACGAGCGCCATCGCCGACGGCTCGACCGCGTACCCGGCCGTGCAGAATCTCCTGCTCGCAGCACGCGCGCTCGGCCTCGGCGCGGTGCTCACGACCCCACACTTCTTCGTCCCCGGCACGTTCGAGGCGGTGCGCTCGGCATTCCGAAGACGGTGACGCTCGCCGCGATCATCCCGGTCGGCTACCCGGTCGGCAAGCTTCGGCCCAGTAAAACGCCCGGCCAGGCCGACGCCGTAGTATCTCGGGACACTACCGAGCAGGTTGCTGAGAAAAGGGGCGATCTGCGTCGTTGCAGATCGGCCTTTTCAGCCACCTGCGAGGAGGGTGGGAGGAGTTCGTTTTGGGTGATCTGCGCGAGCGTCTGGCGCGCGCGGATGAGCTCGACGCGCTGGCCGTCACGCGCCACCATCACCTCGGCCGCTTCCGGGAACGAGTTGTAGTGCACCGCGGACATGCCGCTGCAGTAGGCTCCCGCGCCCCCGATCACGAGCGCGTCGCCGATCCGCGGAGCGCGGAGGCGGCCGCGGGGAGGAGGCCCTCGGGATCGCCGCGCGCGCGGGCGTCAGCGCGTCGCCGCTCTCGCAACAATGACCGACCACGAGACACTCGGCGTGACCCGGCTCGTCGCGCCCGACCGGAACGACCTCGATCGGATGCTGGGCGCCGTACAGGCGCTCGGGCGCAGGATCTCCGTCATGCCGGTGTCCCGTCTTGACGAAGCGGTAGCCCTCACGCCCGGTGTCGACGACGTCGATGACCGAGCGCCAGCAACGCGCCGGCGTTCGCCACGAGATACGTCCCGGGCTCGAGCTCGAGGCGGAGCTCCCTGCCGTGGCGCGCCGCGAAGGCGCAGAAACGCGTCCGCGATCGGCACGCCGATGACGGCGAGGTCGGTGGTCTCCTCGCCGGCCACGCGGCCGACCTTGAACCCGCCGCCGAGGTTCAAGCGCGTACCGCCGACGGCACGCGCGCACAGAGCTCGAGCGCGAGCAGCGCCACGCGTTGCCACACGGCCGGGTCGGTGCCCGGAGCCGATGTGCGTGTGGACGCCCGCGATCGTGAGCCCGTGGCGGCGCGCCGATGCCAACGCGTCGTCGAGGTACTCGTGCCAGATGCCGAAGCTCGCGGACGGACCGCCGACGTTGGTGCGATTGCTGTGGCCCGACCCCAAGCCCGGATTCAAGCGGATCGACAGGGACGCGCCGGGACAGACCGACCGAACGCGTCGATCTGCGTGAGCGAGCAGGCGTTGAAGAGCACGCCGGCGTCGACCAGCGCCGCGAGAGTTCGCCGGGAGCTGCTGCGCAGGTCAGCTGGATGCGCTCGGCCAGCACGCCGGCGGCGATCGCCCGATCCGCCTCGTACCCGCTGCTCGCGTCGACGTGGAGGCCGCGCTCGGTGAGCGCACGCGCGACGACGGCGGCCGTCGGGCACGCCTTCATCGCGTAGCGCGCCGTGAGACCGAACGCGTTCGGCGCCGCCAACACCTTCTCGGCTTGCGCCTCCGAGCGCCCGCTGATCGTACACGAACACGGGTGTCCCGAACTCGTGCTGGATGCGGCGCGTGAGATCGTCGGAAAGGAATGGACGGCAATGATTCGCTCGGCGGCACGGCGGAAGGTCATACTCGACCGCCGCGCACCCGTCCACGTCGCACCGGCTGCTCGGGTTGGGAGTGGGCAAGTCCACCGGCGTCCGTTCATGGTAGGAGCCGTGCACGGCGGCGCGCGGTCGGATGGAGGGTCGAAGCCGTGGCTGCTGCTCGTATTCGTCCTGGCGCTCGTCGACACGCCTCGTCTGGATCGCGACCCTCGCACCGGTCTTGATCTGGCCCGACGAGGGAGGAGTTCGTGCTCGTCGCGCGCCACCTCGCCGCCGGCGACGGCTACGTCGTCGACGAGCTACCGCGCCAACCCCGTCCTGCCGACCTACCTCGCGGCGGTCTTCCGCGTGACCGGCGAGAGCTACGCCGCCGCGCGCGCAGGACAGGCGGTCTTCGGCGCCCTCACCTGCGTGTTGATCGCGGCCACGGCGACCCGGCTCCTGAGCGCGCGCGTCGGGACGCTCGCCGGGCCTCTGCTCGCGGTCTACGTGCCGCACATCTACCTGAGCGGCGTCTTCTACGCCGAGTGCATCTTCACGCTGCTGATCGCGCTCACCGTCCATTGCGCGGTGCGGAGCGGTCGACGACCCACGCCCGCGCTGGCTCGTCGCGACCGCCGTGAGCTTCGCGCTGGCCGCGCTCACCCGCCCGATCTTCCTCGCGTACCTGCCCGCGCTGCGCCGCGGCTCTGGCGTACGCCGCGCGCGCGCTCGGGCGCACGTCGCATGGCGCTCGGCGTCGGGCTCGTGGTGGCGGTCGCGATCGCGCTCCTGCCGTGGACGCTCCGCAACTACCTCGTTCTCGACCGCCCGGTCGTCGTGAGCAGCGGGTTCGGCACCAAGCTCTGGCAGGGCAACAACGAAGGGGCCGGCGGGTGACGCCGACGATCGCGAGCTCTACTACGACCAGGACGTCTGGCGGGAGCGCATCGCCGCCTTGCCCGCCCGCCGAGCGCGCGGCCGTCGAAGCCCGCTATCGCGACGCCGCGGCTCGGATCACCGCCCTCGCAGCGGAGCGCGGCGACGTCCACCACGCGAACGACGTCGTGCTCGGGCCGCTCGCGCTCGAGTTCATCCGCACGCACCCGCGCCGCACGGTCGAGCTCTTCGCGCGAAGCTCTGGACGCTCTTCCTACCCTTCAGCAAGACGATCGTCACCAACTCCGACACGACCACCCTGAAGCGGACCGTCGCCGCCGCCTCGTACCTCCCGATCCTCGCGCTCGCGATGCTGGGCCTGTCTGGTCGAGCGCCGGACGGACGCGCGGCCTCTGCGTGATCCTACGGCCTCCTGGTTTCGATCGCCGGCACCTATGCCCTGCTGACGGCCTGCACGCGCTTTCGCCTGCCGCTCGACCCGTACCTGGTGCTGTTCGCGGCGGCCGGGATCATCACGCTCACAGAGCGCGCCCAAAGACCCCGGCGAGCCGGCGTCAACGGACGTCCGCGACGAACGTGCGCGCCTGTCCGCGAATGCTGCCCATCGTGCTGCCGTTGGTTACGATCAACCGATCGGCGATCACGCGCGCGCACGTCGACTCGAGACCGATCGGTAGCGCCGGGAGCTCGGTCCAGACGTCGCGGGTCGGGTCGTAGCGCGTGACGGTCGCGAGCCCGGCCCGGCTGAGCGGATAGAAGCGGGTGTTGTCGCGACCACCGACGATGACGATCGGCGCCGCGGTCGACGAAGGTCGCGGCCTCGAAATGCGAGCGCGGCGCCGGCAGGTCGGCGACCGCCGCCCACGCATCGCGCTCGGGGTCGTAGACGTCGACCGCGGCGAGGTCGACCGGGTCGGTGTCGTGGCGGATCTGGCCGCCGATCGCGTACAGCCGGCCCGCGACGACCGCGCTCGCGAGGTGGCCGCGGGCGCGCGGCAGCGGTGCGCGCGGCTCCCAGGTCGTCCCGTCGTCGACGGCGAGCGTCCAGTGCTCGCCGATCGTGGTGTCGCGGTCGAGGAAGCCGCCGACGTAGTGCAGCGTCCGACCGACGAGCGCGAGCGTGCCGGCGGCGACGGGCTTCGGGAGCGGCGGCCCCTCGCTCCACGCGTCGGCCGCCACGTCGTAGCGCAGCACGTTCGCGACCGCGGGTCCGGGATGCGCGCCGCGATACCCACCGGCGAGCCACACGGTGCGGTCGACGAGCACGGCGTTCGCATGGGTCACGTCGAGCGGCAGGTCGGCGACGCGCGACCAGCGATCGGCGATGGGATCGTAGACGCTCACCATCGGCTCGACCGGGGCGCCGTACGTGGTGCCGGCGAAGCCGCCGAACGACGTAGAGCTTGCCATCGATCGCGGCGCTCGCCGCCTCCATCTTCGGCGTCGGCGCGTTCCGCCGTTCCGTCCACGTCCCACGGGTCGCGAAGAGGTCGACGCAGGCGAGCACGAAGAGCCGCGTCACGGGATCGGCGAGTCGTTCGCGGAGCGGGGGATCCGAAAGCCGATCGCGGCGGCGAGCGCTCGCGATGGCGGCCGTCGCGACGAGCCCGCGGAGCGCCCGCCTCACGACGCGACGAGGATACTGGAAGGCCCTGACGCACCACGAGCGCGAACGCCGCCAGCAAGGCGACGATGTTGACCGAGCTCACCCATATGATCTGGGCGTCGGGGATGCCGGTCGCGCGCTGGAAGCCGCCGGTGGCGATGTAGTTGAGGAACGGGACGGCGATGCAGACGAGCGGCCATGCGCTCGGTCGGAACGGCCGGAGCGGCCACGTCGCAACGAGCATCGGGGCGAGCAGCGGGAGGTCGTACTCCTGGTGGTAGGTGCAGAGGATCAGGGCGAGCGACGCGATCGTGAGTCGAGCCGGCGCGCTGGCTCGTCGTCCGGCGGCAACCGCCATCAGAGCCCGCGGCCGCGACCGCGAGGACGGAGCCGCTCAGCAGCAGCGTCGGCACCATGGTCGGCACGCGCCCGAGATGTCGCGCCACGGAGTCCGACGACGTCGACGCGGAACGTCGATTGCACGGGGCTCATGGATCGGCGTGGTCATGCGCGTCCGTATTGGTGCAGCACCGCCTGGACGAACCCGTCGACGCCGGCGCGCGCAATGATGATGCCGAGCGGGATCATCGTGAGCACGCCGGCGAGGACGGCGCCGATCGTGAGCGCCCGCCACTCCCGACGGATCGCGAGGAGGACGAAGAGCGGCAGACCATAGGTCGGCTTGAACGTCGCGACCGCGAAGCCGAGCCCCGCGAGCCAGGGGCGCGTGGGCGCGAGCCAGAGCGCCGCGATCGTCGCGAGACGCGGCCGGCAGCGACGCTTGCCCGAGCACGAGGTTCCAGTGGCCGGGTCGGGTGATCACGAGCACCGCCGCGAGCCCGAGCACCATCGCGGCATCGGGGACGTGGCCGTTCACCCGCCAGGCGACCACGGCCAGCACGACCATCAGCAGCATCGAGGCCGCGACGTAGGCGACCTCGGACGCCCGATACGGCAAGAACCCCAACGGCAGATGTAGCAGCAACGTCATCGGAGAATAGAGACCGATCGTATTGTTGATCGGGTAGCGAGCGACGACGCGCGCGTGATCGTAGGGATTCTCGCCGTCGAGAAAGCGCCACGACCGGGTAGTAGACGGCGTCGCGGTAGTCGATGAGCGCCGCCTCCTCCGACCACGGCGGCGTCGTCACGTCGAGCCGGTGGTAGATCCGCCAGCCCACGACCGAGATCGCCAGCAGGAACGCGAGCGCACCGACCGCCGTTCTTCCGCCTGGTCCCACCCGACCCCTCGTCCTCCCGTCGGCCCGCCTCAGGCATTTGCGCGGTTGACGGTCCGAGTCTTCTATCGCACGGTGACCCGATGGCGGAAGGCCCAAAGCGCCTCCACACGAACCGACCTTTTCGAGGTGATGGCGATCGCGGTGCTCGGACCGACCGCGTGGCTCTTGCCCGAAAATCAGGCGTGGTGGCCGGTGAGCCTGCTGCTGAGCTTCGCGATCGCCGGCATCTGGCCGGAGACCACCCGCCTCCGGAAGCAGATGCTGGCGAGCGCCCTCGGTCCGCGCGCCGCCGCCCATGACCTCGGCCGGCTCCGTGTCGAGGTGATGGCGACATACATGGAGGAGCGGCTCGAGATCCTGCGGGCGCATCGGCCGGGCGGCTGGCGGCCGCGGCTCGCGCTCGAAGGCCGCGAGCATCTCGATGCGGCGCTCACCGCCGGCGCACGGCGCGGTGCTCTGGATGTCGCCCTTCTCTATGCCGACCTGGTGACCAAGATGGCGCTCCACGACGCCGGGTACCCGGTCAGTCACCTGAGCGCGTTTTCGCGCGGCTTCTCGCCGAACAGCTGCTGGTCGTGGACGCGCTCGCGCTTCGGGATGAAGGTGCTGAGCCCGCTCCGCACCCGGATCGAGGATCGCTACCTGCGCGAGCGCGTCGTGATGCCGCTCGACGGCGGCCTACGCTGGATGCGGACGCTGACGGAGCGCCTGCGCGCCGGCGGCCTCGTCTCCATCCGCGCCGGTGACGTCGGCGAGCGCGCGCTCGAGCTGCCGTTCCTCGCGAGCGCGCTGCGGCTCGCGACCGGCCCGCGAGCCTGGCGCTCGCCACCGGCGCGGCGCTGCTTCCGGTCTGCTGCATCCGGCGCGGACCGGGCGACTTCATGGTCGCAATCGAGGCCGCCGCTCCGGGCGCCGCCGGCGCGCGCGGCCGCGACGCGACCGACGACCTGGTACGGGCGTTCGCGGCACGGCTCGAAGGCGTGGGTGCTCCGCCAACCGCATCTCTGGAGCGGCTGGTATCAGATGGCGACGGCGCACGCGCTCGTCGAAGGGCGCGTCTTGCCGGGTGACGCGGCCGGCCGCCCGGCGATCCTCGCAGCGGTCTGCCGCCTGCTCGCGGAGCGGCTCAGGCTCACGCCCGCTCACGCCGCTCGACGAGTCGACCGGACTCCTCGGACAGGGCATCGGGCTCGACTCGGTCGAGGTGCTGCAGCTCGTGAGCGCGATCGAGGAGCGCTACGACCTCACGATCGACGACGACGAGCTCGCAGCGCGAGCATTTTGCGACGCTCGGGACGGTCGTGACGCTTCGTCGCGGAGCGCCTGCCCGCGTGAGCCACGCCACGCTCGCCGACGTCTTCGACGCGACCGCCGCCCGCCATGCCGCGCGGCTCGCCGTCCGCGAGACCCGCGACTGGTCGTACGCCGAGCTCCGCGCCTGGTCGGCGCGCATCACCGACGCCCTCGCCCCCGCGTGCGGGATGCCCGGCGCGCGCGTCGGCCTGATGATGCCGAACTCGGCCGCCTACGTCGCGGCGTTCTACGCGATCGCGCGCGCCGGCGCCGTGATCGCGCCGCTGAACGTGCGCTACCGAAGCCAGGAGCTCGTCTACTACCTCGGCGACACCCAAGCCGCCGCCGTCATCGTCCCGCCGGCATTGCTCCCGATCGTCGACGGACACCGTCGCGACGCTCGCGGCGCCGCCCGACGATCCTCGTCGTCGACGACGACGGCGGGTGCACGGTCGCGCGCGCCGGGAGCGCCACCGTCCGGCCCGCGCGCGGGACCGATTCGCCGCCGCTCCTTCATCAGTACACCGTCGGGATCGACGGGCGCCCCGAAGCGCGTGGTCCGCACCCACGCCCAGCTGCTCTTCGAGCTCGAGCGCCTGGCGCGTCTCTTCGCCCTCGATGGCGACGATCGTCTGCTCGGCGCCGCGCCCTTCACGCACGTGAACGGCCTCGTCCGTACGATGATGACCTCGATGTACGTCGGCGCGACGCTCTATCCGGTGCGCGAGTTCCGCCGCCGCGAGGTGCTCGAGCTCGTGACGCGCGAGCGCGTCACCTACTTCGGCGCCGTGCCGTCGCTCTTCGTGATCCTCGCCGACACGCCGCTCCGCGGCGACGTCGACCTCGCATCCTGCGCGACGGTCTTCTCGGCGAGCGCGCCCTTGCTGCCCGCCGACAACCGCCGCTTCCGCGAGAAGTACGGCCACTGGATCCGCCAGCTCTACGGCTCGACGGAGACCGGCACGATCAGCGTAAACCTCGACGCCGACGTCGGAGGGCTCGCTCGCGTCGGTCGGACGGCCGCTCCCGGACGTCCGCTGCCGAGGTGGTCGACGAGGCCGGCCGGCCGCTGCCGCCGGCGCGGAGGGCGAGGTCGGATCGCGAGCCCCGGCGCCGTCACGAGCTACGACGGCAACCCCGAGGCCAACGCGGCCGCCTTCCGCGACGGCTGGTACTGGTCGGGCGACCTCGGACGGATGACGGCCGACGGCGCCCTCACCCTCACCGGCCGGAAGAAGCTCCTCATCAACCGCGGCGGGTTCAAGGTGAATCCGCTCGAGGTCGAGGAGGCGATTGCGTCGCACGCCAAGGTCCGCGAGGTCGCGGTCGTGGGCGCCCCGAGCGGCCACGGCGACGACCTGGTCCGCGCCGTCATCGTGACGCAGCGCGCCGTGCACGGCCGAGGAGATCGTCGCCCATTGCGCCACCCGGATCGCCGACTACAAGATCCCGAGCCGGATCGAGTTCCGCGACGCGCTTCCCAAGAGCGACACCTGGAAGCTCTTGCGTCACGAGCTCTGACGCGCTCAAGGAGTAGGTACGGAGTGCCGAAGAGTCCGAGCGAGGCCGAGCGCGTGATCACCCCCGACGTCTTATCTGGCATGTGATCGTCCTCGGCGTGTTCCTCGCGAGGCTGCGCAGGCTCGGCGCGCAGCGACGACGCGGCGCCCGCGCCCTCCGGCCGATCGTCGATGCCGCCGCCGACGATGCCGCGATCGCCTATCGACACTGGCTGGCGCTATCTCGTCGACCGCCTCGTCGCCGACGGCGTCCCGCGCGCGCGGGTGGCCGCGGCGTTCGCCGATCCCCGCGTCCCCCGTTCGACGGTCTCTCGTTTCAACTCGCGCCGCGCGAAAGCCGCGCGCGCTACCGCGATCTCCGGAGTCCGGCGAGCTTCCGCGCCGCGAGCATGTGCCACTCCGCTATGCGCAAGCCTTCGACGCCGCCGAGACGCGCGAGGGCGTGCCGGCGAGCCTCGTCGCCGCGATCGTCCACGTCGAAGCTCCTGCGGCCAGAACGACCGGGAGGCGAAACGGTGCTGCACCGCCTCGCCCGCCTCGCGATGGCGAACGAGCCCGCGAACCTCGCCGACAACGTCCGCCGCCACGCCGGCGAGCCCGCCGACCCGCTGATCGCCGACGCAGGTGCGCGCGCGCGCCGCGTATCTCGAGCAGCACGCTTCTATCCGGAGCTCCGCGGCCTCTTCACGATGACGGAGCGGCTCGGCGTCGACCCGCTCGCATTGCAAGGCTCGGGCTCCGGCGCGTTCGGCTATCCGCAGTTCCTCCCGACCAGCTACCTCCGCTACGGCGTCGACGGGAACGGCGACGGCCGCGTGAGCCTCTACGACATGGACGACGCGGCGGCGTCCTGCGCCACTTCCTCGCCGAGAACGGCTGGAAGCCGGGCCTCAGCGCTCGCCGAGCAGCGCCGCGTGATCTGGCAGTACAACCGCTCGGACGCGTACATCGACACGATCCTCGCGTTGCACCGCGACCTCGCCGGGCCCGGAGGCGCCGGACGCGGGTCGCCGGACAAACTCGCCGGCGGCGCTGACCGCCGTCCTTCCGATCGTCAGGGGATCGCGTCGCGGTAGAGTCCCTTCGCGTTTGCCTGCGCCGGCGCCGGGTAGATCGGCCTGCAGGCAGACCGGGCTCGTGCTGCTGCGCAGCTGGACGGTCACCTGCCCGAAGGATCGACGCCGTCCCCGGCGGCGACGACGCCGAGATCCGGCCCTTTGCCGAGGACGGAGGCTTTGGTGCCTGCCTCCGGTCCCGAGCTTCGCCTTCGTGATGCCCGACGGCGTCAGGAACCTTGTCGCCGTAAGCCGAATCCAGCCGTCCCCGCGCGCCTTCCAGCAGGGCTTGGTGCCGCAGAATCCCCCGGCGGGCATGACGGGCTGCATCTTGAGGCGCGGGCGTCGGCGAGCTCGCGAGATCGTAGACGCAAAGAACGAGGTCGGAGGTCGTGAGCGGGTCGCCGAGGGTCGAGAGGTTGGTTGCCGGCCCGGCCCACGTCCACTTGAGCGCGTCCTTTTCGCCGTAGATGCTTGTTCTCCTTCCGGACGGAGAGCGACGACTGGTCGCCATGACGCACCGCGGCTGGGGCGGTGCCGCAGACCTCCGAGCGGCATGCGCCGGAGCAGCCGTCACCGTCGACGACGTTGCCGTCGTCGCATTGCTCGCGCGCGGTATCGTGATGCCGTTGCCGCAGAGATCGAAGACGTACGCGGTGAAAGACCGCACCGATCAGGAAGCGAGCCGTCGAACGGTGCCAGCGCCTGGCCGAACCCGTCGCGATCGTCCGCGAAGGGCGTCAGGGCGATGCAGCGTCTGCAGGAGATCGTAGGGCGGCGCCGTCTCGAAGGTGAACACGCCGGAACCGGAGCCGATCGCCACCGCGTTCGCGAGACCGCCGAGCCCCTGTCCGAAGAACAGCAGAGTCGGAGCGAACGGCGACGGATAGGTGTGCTCGAGCGCGCCGGTCGCGACGTCGAAGAGATAGACCTTGCCGCCGCCGGGGTTCGAGGCTGAGTCCGACGCCGATGGCGACGTGACGTGCCGGAGACGGCGATCGCCTTCGCCGAACTCCTCGGGCGTCCGCGGGCTCGGGATCTTGGTAGGTCTGCAGCAGCGTGCCACCGGCGTCGAAGCGGTAGACGGCGCTCGCCCGAAGGAGGACGAAACGTAGACGTCGCCGCCGGCGGTGATGACGGTGGCGCCAAAGCGGCCCGCCGCCGTGCCGCCGTTCGGGTCGGCGAGCGTGCCGAGCGGCGCACCCGTCGTCCCGTCGAAGCGATAGCGCCCTCGCCGTTCGTTCGAGGAGACCGCGCGACTCCGACGAGCGCTTCGCCGCCGGAGCCGGCGACGGAGATACCGAACCAACCGGCGATGCCGTCGGGCCGCGTGAAGTGTGGAGCAAGCGCGCCGGTGAGCGCTCATCGAAGGATGAGCCGCGCCCCTGTCGGTGCCGGCGACGTCGGCGAGCGGCGCCCCGACCAGCGTCGTCACCGACCCAGGCGACGGCGGCCCCGAAACGATCGCTCGGATCGTTCGTCGGGTTCGCAGCACGGTGAGGATACCGCCGGCCGTCGCCGTCGTAGACGATCACGCCGAAGCCGCCTATGAAACCGCCGCCGACGGCGATCTTGTTGGCGCTGCCGGCGGCGCGCCCGAAGGGCACGCCTGTCCGGGCGACGGGATGCTGAGCGCGCGCGCTCAGTGATTGCGCCTGCGCTTCTCGCGCGGTGCGAGTGCAAACGCGACAGGGCGACGATGGTGGAGAGCGGACGGGCGGCTAGCCGAACGACGTAGGGGCAGCCATGGGGGAACCTCCGTAGCTTGGCGGCGTAGCGAGATCGCCCATCGACCGTCAAGTCAAAGTCGCGACGCGGGACGTCAGACCTTGAGCAGCCCGCGGCCGACCGGCAGCGGCACCGTCGAGCGCGTCGAGCAGCCCCGGCGGCGCCGCGCACACGAACGGATCGCGGTGCACGATGCGCGCCGCGGCCGTCGCGTTGCCGCCGCCGGCGCGGTCGCCGTCGCTCGTCCTCGGCCTCGATCGTGAGCTGCAGCGACGGGCGTCCGACGATCCGCACGCCGTGCGCCGCCCTTCTCCGCCGTGCGGCCAGTCGGGCGCGATGTCGTCGGTGATGCGGGTGAAGTGCTCGATCGATGATCCGCGGCCGGCCGCCGATCCAGCCCTGCACCTCGAAGCGAAGGGCGCCCTGGGTGCCCGCGGCGAAGGTCGCCGAGGCGGTTCGTGACGTCGCGTGCGAGCGGTCGGCGCTCCACCACCTCGCGGATCTCGTCGAGCGCGAGCCCGAGCCCGCGCGCGATGAGGCGAATCTGGCCGCCCCACACCATCGTCGGCATCGCCCGGCGCCACCATCGGCGGCACCGTAGTCGAGCGGCTGCCCGGACCCGACGAGGTAGCGGACCGCGTCGGGCTGCGCGTAGAGCTCGTAGTTGAAGATCTCGAACGCGCGGATCTCCTCGATCTCCTGGCGAGCCCGCTTGCAGTAGCGGCACCACGTCGTTGATGAATCCCGGGTCGATGCCGCTCACGAAGAGCGACGCCCCGCCGGCCCGACACGCGTCCTCCATCCGCCGGCGGAGATCCTCGGGCGCCGACGTCGGGTCGTAGAACGGGTATAGAGCGCCGTCGAGACGACGCTGCACCCGCGCGGAGTGCGCGCTCGACGTCGTCGAACGCCGGCGTCAGGACGGAAGTCCCCCGAGGCGCAATACGCGACTGCGTCGACGCCCTTCGCGCAGAGCACGCCAGCGAGCCGGCACGTCGCGGCGACGCCCGCACGGCCGGAGCTCGGCGAGCTCCCCGCGTCGCGCCCGACCTTCACCGCTTGCGACACGATCACCCCGCGAGCTCGAGCGCCGGATCGGCGATCGCGGCGCGGAGCGCCAGGCTTTGCCGACGTTCCCGGTGCCCCAGACGACGACCCGATGTGCCGCTGGGGGTACCCATGCCCGGGAGGGGCGAGCGAGGAACCCAACGGATGGCGGAGAAACGGGACACTACGACGCGAGGCGGAGGGCCGCATTGCGGCGCGGCGGATCACGGCGCGGCGCGTGGCCCGCGCAGCCCATCGCACCATTGGTCCTACTGGGCTTCTGGGGGGCTTCCTTTCCGCACGACAAAGGTCCGGGCCGTCGCGGCAGCGGCCCGCGCCAGCCGTCAGCCCGGCACGTCGGCCGGATCGAGCAGTCCATGACGGCGCCAGCCCACCGCGAGAAGCCACGTCACGCGCCCGCGCCACAGACGGCCGCGCCGCCGGCGGATCGCCCGCCGGCTCCCGCATCCGGATGCGCCCGGCGTGCTCCAGCCGTCGAACCAGCGCGCCGACGACGCGGAGATCGAGCCGCACGCAGGTGCGCCTCACCACTTGGCGCGCGCCTTTCGCGGTATGGCGTCGCGCGTTCAGGAGGCACGTAGCGAAGCGCATTCGCACCCTGCTCCGGCGTCGGGAGAAGCTGGTGATGGTAGCGATCCGCGAGCACGTGCCCGGTGCGCTACGACCCGGTTGACGGCGCGAGCCAGCCGCGCACCGATCGCCTTCATGCCACGCCCGACGCGCGTCGGTATCGTGCTTCGACGATCGAGATGGGCGTGGTTCCCCTGGAGTGAGAATAGTGCACGAGGCGGAAGCCCGGGCGTTCGCAGCCGGCGGCGAAGGTCCGCTCGATCTCGCGCGCACGACCCCGGCACGGTTCACGCAGATGACGGGACGTCGGATCGCAGTGGCGAAGCGTGACGCGGGGAGGAGCCTCCCGAAGGTCGCGCGCGCGAGATGCGCCACGGCGGGTCGGGCGCCGGGCTTGCGACCGGCATTGCGGCGACACTCCCACCCCACCGAGGAGGCGTACGCAAGTCCAGAGTGAAGTTCTGGGGAGATCGACGAGGCATCTTGACTTAGGCGATGTTTATACGAAATACGATTTCTCGTCAAGCAGAAAAAGCGAGGTCCAATAAACACTGCGGGCAAGTAGGCGTGCGCGCGCCGTGGGGAAGTCACCCGTGAGCAGCGCAACCAATTCACCATCGACGCGTCCCGCGGTGACGGCACGGCGCACTCAGGCTGCCCTGCTGTGCGCCAGGTGACCGGCAGCTTCGATGCGACCGGACCGACGCAAGCGGCCCAGCTCGCCTTGTGCCTCATGGCGCCGGCACTTTGATCGTCGGAACAGGCACCGGCCCCCTTTCCCCGCCTGTAGACCGGCCGCCTTGCCGACCGCGCTCCCGCAGTCTGCTGTACGACCGGCCATGCTCGACGCGGACGTCGTGATCGCGGGCGCGGGGATCGGGGGCAGCTCGCTCGCTGACCGTGCTCGCGCGTCGCCGGCCTCGAGGTGCTCGTGCTCCGAGAAGGAGACCGAGTACCGCGACCGTGTCGCGGCGAGTGGATCGCGCCGTGGGGCGTGGCGGAGGCGAAGCGGCTCGACCTCTACGAAGTGCTGCGGGCGGGCGGCGGCCACCACGTCGACCAACATCGCACGTACCACGACGCGCTGGACGCGGACACCGAACGCCCTCAACACCTTCGAGGCTCGCCGGCGTGCTCCCCGATGTCCCCGGACCGCTCTGCCTCGGCCATCCGACGATGTGTCGGCCTTCTGTCCGGAGGCCGCGGCTGCCGCTGGGGCGGGCGTGCTTCGCGGCGTCGACGGCGATCACCCTCGGCCCCACGGAAAATGGACGCGCCGCACGCTACGCTTCACGCACGACGGCGCGGTCCACGACGTACCGCACGCCCCTGGTCGTCGGCGCCGACGGCCGCGGATCGTCCATTCGCAAGCAGGCCGGCATCGCGCTTCACCGCGATCCGACGCACCATCTCTTCGCTGGCCTCCTCGTCGAGGGCGCCGACGACTGGCCGGCGACCGTGCAGGAAGCACCGGGGTCGAGGACGACGTCCACTACCGTGGTCTTCCCGCAAGGCAACGGACGGGTCCGGCTCTACCTCGGCTACGCGCTCGAGCAGCGGCGCCGCCTCGGCGGCACGGATGCGGCCGAGCGCTTCCTCGCCGCCTATCGCTTGGCCGGCCTCCCCGGCTCGGCGGCGCTCGCGGGCGCGCGCCCGGCCGGCCCGTGCCACGCCTACGGCAACGAGGACACCTGGACGGATGCGCCGGTCGCCGACGGCGTGGTGCTGATCGGCGACGCCGCCGGGCACAACGACCCCATCATCGGCCAAGGCCTCTCGATCACGCTCCGCGACGTCCGCCTCGTACGTGACGTCCTGCTGGCGGAACGCGACTGGTCGCCGCGCGCCTTCTTCCTTACGTCGACGAGCGCCGCGAGCTGCATGCGCCGCCTCGTTTCGTCGCCACGCTCGACCGCGACCACTCGAGAACGAGTTCGGTCCCGCCGCCGAGGCCCGCGCGCGCGCGCGCCCGCGCTCGACAAGCCGAGGACGCCGATGCTGGTCTCCTGGTTCCTCGCCGCCTTCGCGGGGCCGGACGCCATCCCGGCGGAGGCGTTCGATGACTCGGTGCGCACTCGCCTCCTCGCCCCGGCCTGAAAGGAGATCGCCCGCATGGAACCACGCCTCCGCGCCCGCCTCGTCTTCCACGGCGCCGTCGTCGTCATGCTCGGCCTGCTTGCCGGCTTCCCGCACGCGTTCGTGCTGACCGGCCAGCTCGTCGGCGAGGAGCGGGCGTGGCGGATGGCGCACCTCGAGGGCCTCCTGAACGGCATGCTGATGATGCTCGCCGGCGGCGGTCGCGGGCTCGCTCGGTGCTGACGGGAGCCAGCAGAGCTGGCTCCTCTGGTCGCTCGTCGCCGGCCGGCTGCGGCAACGTGATCGCGTCGGTGCTCGGCGCGAGCGTCGGCGTCCCGCGGCCTGGCGCTCGCCGGCCCGCCGCGAACGTCGTCATGAACCTGCTCTTCTGGCTCGCGATCGCCGGCATCCTCGCCGGCGTGGGGCTCGCTGATTGCCGGTGCCCGCGCCGCCGTCGTCCGCGGCCGCACCTGACCCTCATGGACCGACGACCTCTCGATGGCGTGACGCTGGCGACGATCGTCGACCGAGCTCGTGGAGCACTATGGCTTCGCCGGTCTCGCGAGCCGCGTCGACATCAAGTGCTTCCAGGTCGACCCGAGCATCGCGTCAGTCTGA
>ERZ1370068.1468-contig-11366_pt1 | contig 70945 bp, 117 predicted proteins | sample MGYA00561227_ERZ1370068 | MGnify/ENA primary metagenome ERZ1370068 (study PRJEB38410, sample SAMEA6850437) | metagenome | study: Metagenomic assessment of the ecological functions of the soil: analysis of the soil microbiota associated with the...
TTGTGCTCGTTCAGTTACGTATTGCTAGTTTCAATGGAAGAAGCTCACCGCAGCACTGGCGGCGATGAGGGAACGGGCGAGCGCATGCCCGGATTTGGTCATCGCTATCATACCAAGGACCCGCGGACTGCGCGGTTGTTTGAACTGGCGCGCGAAGCCGGCGTTGATGGTGTGCACATGAAAGCGGCGCGGGCCGTTGAAAAATCCTTCGCCGACGCAAAAAAGCGTTGCCCATCAACGTAGACGGCGCCATCGGCGCGATCCTAGCCGACTTAGGAATGAATCCCGCAGCGTTCAACGGCATTTTCATGATTGCGCGCACGCCCGGACTGGTGGCACACGTTATCGAAGAGCAAAGCCGGGAGAAACCGATGCGCCGGATAGATCCGGTCAACCACGGTTATGACGGGCCCGCCGCTCGATCTCTAACCACGAATGAACACAAATGAACACGAATTTTTATAAGACAATTCGCTCCCACTCCAATTTGGCGTGCTTAAAATTAAGGATAACTCCAACTCGCAGTTTCGTAATCCGCAGATAATTCAACATTAATCCACGTTCGTGATCAGTGATTCGATCGATCACCTTGGTATCCACGACAACCGTATCAAAGGCGATCAGGTCGGGAATGAAGAGACCAACCTTGTGTCCTTTATAAAGGACATCAAACACAGCTTGTTGCTGGAAAGGAATCTTTCGCAGGCCAAACTCGACTGCCAACGCATTTTCGTATGGTTTCTCGAGGAGCCCATGACCAAGCGCGTTGAGAACCTCAATCGCAGAGCCGACAATTTGAAAAACCTCTTCTTTGGCCAACAACTTTCCGCTATTCAGTGTCCATCTGTGTTCATTCGTGGTTAATCATGAAAATACTGACCAAACACCCGCTGGGTAAAAGCGGGAAAAATATCGACAAGCAAAAATACGAAACACTGAAGAGGGCTATCTTGTCAGCTCTGCGAAGTAAGGAACTCACTCACACCGAATTGTTCAACCAGCTCAACAAGAACCTAAACAAGAAATTTTCAGGGAATATCAGTTGGTATGGAGAAACGGTGAAGCTCGACTTAGAAGCTAGAAAAATAATAGGAAGAACTTCTTCAAAACCTCAGAAATATCGGCTGAAACCGAGGATAACCACCATGAAAGCAAACGAACCAGCCGTCTACGGCGTCACTAAAATCGCGCAACTCTTTCCCAGCATCAGGAAGATCAAGACACAAGGCGCTGCGCGAAAAGGTAGCGGCGGTCTGGAGCGAGGCCATCACCACCGGCTGCGGCGGCAAGGGCTGGACCTTCGCCGAACTGCGCGCGGTCAAGTTCACCCTCCTGGCCGGCGACATCAACATGACGTTCGTCGAGCATCTCGAATTCCTGCGCGCGGCAGTGCATCGCCATCGCCGATGTCCTCAAGAAATCCTTCCGCTGCAGCATCCCCATTCAGCGCGACTATCTCATCGCGGGCGCGCTCTTGGCCGATGTGGGCAAACCGCTCGAGTTCGACAAGGACGCGTCGGGGAACGTGATTCAGGGAAAATTTGGACAACAGGTGCGCCATCCGTTTAGCGGCGTCGCACTCGCCTACAAGCACGGCATTCCCGGCGAAGTCATGCACATCATCGCCACCCACAGTCACGAGGGCGACAAGGTGGAGCGTTCGATCGAATCGATCATCTTTCATCACGCCGATTTCGTCGACTTCGATATCGCCAAGCTTCTGGGCAAACGCGCGGCTAAGAAATGATTCTGAAGCAGTTGATTGTTGAGAGATCTGAAAATGCCGAGCGATGCTTACTACAGGACTGTCTGGAATGACTGATACTTCTCGAGAATCGAGCGACTGATGCGCGATAAATTGATGGCGTTCTCGGGTGAGGAACGTTTCATCATGGGCGCGCAAATGTCTGAATGCGCCCGCGAAATGGTGAAGGCGTCGCTGCCGCCGGGCTTGTCGGAGGTAGAGCAGCGACGGCAATTGTTCAAACGCCTTTATGGCGAGGAATTGCGAGGTCATCAATCGTGCATTTGATCGGCGGTTGTGATGCCGAAGGAAATTGATATGGGCCTGACGCTCGTCGAGAAGATCGCCGCAAGACACGCGGACGGACTTCCTGCGGGCAAAGTCGTGCGCGCGGGCGATTTCGTCTCGATTCGGCCGCGCCATGTGATGACGCATGACAACACCGGCGCGGTGATTCCGAAGTTCAGGCAGATCGGCGCGACGGAGATCGCGGATCCGGCGCAACCGGTCTTCGCGATCGATCACGACATTCAAAATGTCACGCCGAAGAATCTGGAGAAGTACGCGAAGATCGAAGCGTTCGCCGGTGAGCACGGGATCGATTTTTACCCGGCGGGCACCGGCATTTCGCACCAGGTGATGGTGGAACAGGGCTATGTTGTTCCCGGGGCGATGGTCGTGGCGAGCGATTCGCACTCAAATTTATACGGGGCGGTAGCAGCGCTGGGCACGCCGGTGGTGCGGACTGATGCGGCGAGCATTTGGGCCACTGGAGTGACCTGGTGGCAGGTTCCCAAGGTGGCCAAGGTGTTGCTGAAAGGAAACCTTTCAGCCGGGCGTCACCGGCAAGGACGTCATCATCGCATTGTGCGGCCTCTTCAATAAGGACGAGGTGCTCAATCACGCCGTTGAATTCATGGGCGATGGCGTAGCGAATCTTCCCATGTCTGCGCGCATGACCATCGCCAACATGACGACCGAGTGGGGCGCGCTGGCGGGCGTGTTTCCATTCGATGAAGTGACGGTGAATTATTTGCGCTCGCGTGTCGGCGAGTTCACGAATCCGAAACGCCCGGGAACGCGCGGCCCCAAGAGTCGTTCCGGCTACACCAACGCCGACATCGATGCGTGGTGGAAGAATCGAAGCGAGTTCAGCGCTGACCCGGACGCGGACTACGCCATCGAACTTGAACTCGATCTTGCGACCGTGGTTCCGCACGTGTCCGGGCCTAACGAAGTTAAGACGATGGTGTCGCTTCCGGAAATGGAGCGAAAGCATGTGCCCATTCAGAAGGCATATTTGTTGTCGTGCGTGAACGCGCGCTTCGAGGATTTGCATGACGCCGCCGAAGTGGTGCGCGCCCGCGGCGGACACGTTGCCGATGGTGTCGAATTTTATTTGGCCCCGGCCAGCGCCGAAGTGCAAGCCAAGTCCGAGTCCAACTGGCGATTGGCAAACTCTGCTGGACGCGGGCGCCATTCCGCTGCCGCCCGGTTGCGGAGCCTGCATCGGCCTGGGTCGCGGTCTCGTGCAAAAGGTGAGACCGCGATCAGCTCTACCAATCGCAATTTCAAAGGCCGCATGGGCGATCGCGATGCGCTGGTGTATTTGGGTTCGCCCGCGGTGGTGGCGGCCAGCGCGTTGGCCGGATTTATTTGCGCGCCACAAACATTTCGCCGAGCGCGCCGCGGGCACGGCAATTCGGCGCGCCGAAAAGAAAACGCAGTCAGCCGGCTCGGTAGAGATCATTGCCGGTTTTCCGCCAAGCGTGCGCGGTCGCGTTCTCTTCGTTGATAAAGACAATTTGAACACCGACGGCATTTACGGCAGCAAACACACTTACCGCGACGATATGACGCCGGAAGAAATGGCGGCGGTAACATTTGAAAATTACGATCCGAACTTCAACACCCTCTATCGCAGCGGCGACGTCGTGGTCGGCGGCTTAAACTTTGGCAGCGGCTCCAGTCGAGAGCAGGCGGCTACGGCGCTGAAGTTCAAAGGCATTCCGTGCGTGATCGCCGCCAGCTTTTCCGAAACTTACAAGCGCAACGCGTTCAACAACGGCTTCGTGGTGTTTGAGTGTCCCGAGTTGGTGACGCACCTGCGCGCCACGCTAAGAATCGCGCGCCAACCACAGTCGCATCGGAAATCATGATTGATTACGGCAAATCCGATCCTGACCATTGATGGAAAATCATTCGCTTTTCCGCCGCTCAGTCCCGCCGCTCAGGAATTGATCGTGGCCGGCGGCGCCGAAAATCTGGTGGCCAGTCGGCTTCGCGCGAGAGATCGCAAGTGACGCGAGCGCACGACTTCGCATCGAACTTTCGCGAGACGATGCTGAATCTCGAGCATGCGTTGCTTGGCTCTACGATCTCATCCGTGTCGAGTCGCTGAATCGCGGTCGCAGAAATCTGCAGCACAGCTTGCGGCCTGCGTTGGTCGCCGATAACGTCGCGACCTATGGCTAAATACAAAATTGCGTGGATGCCCGGGTGACGGAGTTGGCAACGATGTGATGGAGGCGGCGCGCCTCGTGCTCGATCGTCTGAAACTCGATGCCGAGTACGTGCCGTGCGACATCGGCTGGGAATTTTGGTGCAAGGAAGGCAACGCGCTGCCGGATCGCACGGTGAAGGCGCTCAAGGAAACCACCTGCGGTCTCTTCGGCGCCATCACGAGCAAACCGCAATCGGAAGCGAAGGAAGAATTGGCGCCGGAACTGAAGGACAAAGGGCTGGTCTACTTTTCGCCCATCGTGGGGCTGCGCCAGATGTTCAACCTGCACACCAACATGCGGCCGTGCAAAAGTTATCCCGGCAACCCGCTGAATTATCGCGGCAACAAGATCACGAATCCGAGCGGCGAAGATGTCCCGATCGATCAGGTGGTGTTTCGTGAAAATACCGAAGGCATGTACGGCGGCGTCGAGTTTTTCCGCTGCCGGAACCGGTTTACACCGCGCTGTGCGCCAATCCGAAGATGAAGAAGTGGAAAGACAAGGCAGGACTCGGAGAATATCGCGCTCTCCACCCGCATCATGAGCAAGCAAGGTTGCACGAACATTTGCAAACAAGCCTTCGAGTTCGCCAAGAAAACCGGACGCAAACGCGTCACGCTGATCGAGAAACCGAACGTGCTGCGCGAAACCGGCGGCTTGATGATGCGTTGCTTCCGCGACGTGGCCAAGAATTATCCGGACATTCGAGCGGACGACGCGAACATCGACGCGATCTGCATGTGGATGTTCAAGAATCCGCAGGATTACTCCGTGCTGGTCGCGGAAAATATGTTCGGCGACATCGTCAGCGATTTGTGCGCCGGCCTGGTCGGCGGACTCGGATTCGCGCCCAGCGCCAATCTCGGCGACAACTACGCCGTCTTCGAACCGACGCACGGATCGGCGCCGAAATATGCCGGGCAATACAAGGTCAATCCGATTGCGATGCTTTTGACTGCCAAGCTGATGCTCGACTGGCTCAAGGAAACCGAAATGGCTGACCCGTCTCGAATCGGCCATCGCTCGTGTCATTGCCGAAGGGAAAGTGCGCACCTACGACATGGGTGGCAAGAATTCTACGCTCGAGGTGGCTAAAGCCATTGCCGACTACGCCAGCTCGTAGTCCACATTCGACCCGGACGCCGATAAGCGAAGGTCGTGCTTTGAATGCGCCCTCACGTGGAAGCGACGGTATTTGATGCCAGTAGCTGAATATACGGCATCCAGGCGTCCGACCCGATCAAATCCGGCTGTCTCGTTGACACCTGAGAGCGAGATTCGTACGCTTGAAGGGCATCACCGGGATTAATTCACCGTTGCAAGCTAACGACGATTATGTGCTGAAAGTGCTCGAAGAGATCGGGCTGGTTTCGCGCAAGCAAATCGCTCAGGCGCGCGCGAAACTTAATGGCGCTCCCAGTGTCGTCGATGTCCTGGTCCGCGATGGGATTGTTTCGGCCGACGACATTTCGCGCTCCCTCGCGGCCCAGGCCCAGATGCACTGGATCGATCTTTCCGCAGTTGTCATTCCGCCCGAAATCATTTCGCAAATTAGCGCAGCGGACGCGCGCCGTTTCAAAGTCATTCCCGTGACCTTTGGCGAAAGTGGCCTGGTCCTCGCCATCAGCGATCCGCTCGATGTCGATACCATCGACAGTCTCAACTTTCTTCTCCAACGCGACCTCGAGCTGGTTTGCACCTCGCCGGAAAAGATCCGCCAGGCGCTAATCAAATATTATGGCACGGCTGAGGAAGCGGCCGACGTCCTCCAGCATAAGATTGGCGATGAAGTCGATCTTGGTCTCGAGATCGGCGATGGCACCGAAGCGTTCGCCGTCGATGAAGCGGACGCGCCCATCATCCGGCTGGTCTCGATGTTGATCATCGAAGCGCACAAGCTCGGTGCGAGCGATATTCATCTCGAGCCGCTCGACAAAAAATTTCGCGTCCGTTTTCGCATCGACGGCGTTCTCCAGGAAATGCAGGCGCCGCCGAAGCGTTTGCAATCCGCCATCATTTAGCCGGCTAAAAATCATGACCGGCTCGATGAGCATCGCGGAAAAGCGTTTGCCGCAGGACGGACGCATTCAGGTGAAGATCAGAAAGAAACCGATCGATCTGCGCGTCTCCACCATCCCGACCAATCACGGCGAAAGCATCGTCATGCGCGTGCTCGACAAATCGAGTCTGCTCCTCGGCCTGCCCGAGCTCGGCTTCCTCAGCGACGATCAGGAAAAATTCGAACGGCTGCTGCGTTCGCCCGATGGAATTTTGCTCGTAACCGGCCCGACCGGTTCGGGCAAAACCAGCACCCTTTACGCCTGCCTCAACTACATCAACAAGCCGGACCGCAAGATCATCACGGTGGAAGAACCGGTCGAATATCAGATGACCGGGATCAACCAGGTGCAGGTGAACACCGATGTCGGAATGACATTTCCGATCGCGTTGCGCTCCATTTTGCGTCAGGCGCCGAACATCATCATGATCGGTGAGATTCGCGATCTGGAGACGGCATCGATCGCGACCAACGCCAGCCTGACCGGCCATCTCGTCTTCAGCACGCTGCACACCAACGACGCGCCGTCAGCGATTGCGCGTCTCGTCGATATCGGCGTGCAACCATTTCTGGTCGCGTCTTCGGTGCGCGCGATCATGGCGCAACGCCTGGTGCGCCGCTTGTGCACTCATTGCAAACATCCGGCCGACCTGAGTGAAACCGAAATGCGCGCGCTCCGGATCGAGCCGTCACAGATGAGCGATGCGCAAGTGATGAAAGCGCCCGGCTGCGAACATTGCCGGCATACCGGCTACCGCGGACGAATGGGAATTTTCGAGATCTTCATCATCGACGACGACGTCCGGCACATGATCAACAAACGGACCTCGACGTTTCTGCTTGCGCCAGCGCGCACGCGAGCTGGGCATGCGCACTTTGCGTGAGGATGGCGTGCGCAAAGTCCTCTCCGGCCTGACTTCAGCGCGATGAGGTAATTTCGGTAACGATTGCGGATGTCGAACTTGATGAATGAACCAGCAGGTCGCTCGATCTTTTCGTCGATCAAAACGTTTTGCAAAAAGCGCAGGCCGACGACGTCCTGACCGAAGCGCAACAGAACGGCAAGACCATCGTGCAGGCGATGGTCGACGGCGGCTTCATGGATGAATCCGGATTTTATCGCACCGATCGCGGAAGGAATCGGCGCCGAGTTTATCGATCTGAACGATCGACGAAATCCGTCCCGCAGGTTGTGAAGATCGTTCCGGCTGGCCTGGCTCGTTTACATCGCGCGCTGCCGGTCGAACTTGTCGATGGCACTCTGCGGGTCGCGTTGGCCGATCCGCTGGAACCGCGCACCGCGGAAGATCTGCGCTTCGCGCTGGGACGCGACATCGAGGTCGTGGTCGCGCCAGTCGAACAAATCGAAGACCGAATCAAGATTTTCTACGGCAGCGACACCTCCAGCATGGAGGAGGTGCTGAAGCAGCTCGGGCGAAGTGGGCGAGCTCATGCAATTGCGCGGAAGGCGATGGCGCGAGCTGGAGCGGAAGCAGAAGCCAACGCCACCCCGATCATTCGCTTTCGTCGATCTGATTCTGTATCAGGCGATCCAGGACCGGGCCAGCGACATTCACTTCGAGCCGTTCGAAAACGAATTCAAAATCCGTTATCGCGTCGACGGCGCGCTTTACGAAATGGCTCCGCCGCCGCGACATCTGGCGCTGCCGGTGATTTCGCGCGTGAAAGTGATGGCGAGCATGAACATCGCCGAGCGCCGGTTGCCGCAGGATGGTCGCATTCAAAAAATATCGCCGGTCGCAATGTGGACCTGCGCGTCTCGACGTTGCCCACGCAGTTCGGCGAGAGCGTTGTTCTGCGCGTGCTCGATCGCAGCACCGTGAATCTCGATCTCGAGATGCTCGGCATGCCCAAGTATGTGTGCGATTACATTCTCGAAGTCATCGAGCGACCAAACGGAATCTTTATTGTCACCGGCCCGACTGGTTCAGGGAAAACGACGACGCTTTATTCCTGTTTGCGCAAGATCAACACGCTCGATTCAAAGTTGCTCACGGCGGAAGAGCCGGTGGAATACGATCTGGAAGGTATCGTGCAGGTGCCGGTAAACGAGAATATCGGGCTGACGTTTGCGCGCGCGTGCTGCGAGCATTTTGCGGCAGGACCCGGACCGAATCATGGTCGGCGAGACACGCGATTTGGAGACGGCGCAGATCGCGATTCAGGCTTCGCTCACCGGCCACCTCGTCTTCACCACGCTGCATACGAACGATGCGCCGGGCGCGATCACACGTTTGATCGACATGGGAGTCGAGCCGTTCCTGATTTCGTCAACCCTCGAAGCGGTCCTCGGGCAGCGATTGCTGCGCAGCATTTGTCTCAATTGCCGGACGAGTTACGAGCCGAACACAAACACGCTGGATCAACTCGGATTGAGCCGGCGTGATTTGGGCGACAAGAAATTCTATTACGGCAAAGGTTGCGACGCCTGTAATCAGACCGGTTACAAAGGCCGCAAAGGCATTTACGAATTGATGCGAATCAGCGATCCACTGCGCGAGTTAATCAATGAGCGCGCGCCGACCGTGACGCTGAAACAAAAAGCGATCGAGCTCGGAATGATCACGCTGCGTCAGGATGGATTACGCAGCGTCTTCGACGGCGACACTACGGTAGAGGAAGTGCTCAAATACACCTAGAATTTGAGATCTCAGATCTCAGAATTTGCAATGCGTAACGATTCACGATTCAACGATTTAACGATGCTCATGCTGGTCAACGATTGAGATCGACTTCTTGATCGTTAAATCGTTAAATAGTTAAACCGTTAAATCGATAATATTGCCCCATGCCCCGCTTCCAATACGTCGCTCTCGATGCCCGCGGCCAGGAATCGACCGGCTCAGTCGAGGCCAATTCTGCCAATGAGGCCATCGGGCAGCTTGCGGCAGGCGGGATATTTCCCGACCGGCGTTTATGAAGAAGGAAAAGCGCCGGCGGCCCGCAATGGAAAAGTAAAACGACCTCGCACGGCTCGCATCGCCGCTCCGGCCGTCGCGACCGCCGAAGCGCAAGGACTCGGCATCACGCTGTTCCAGCGGCAGAAGGTGAAATCGAAAGTCCTGATGATTTTCACGCGGCAGCTTGCCACCCTGATCGATTCCGGTCTGCCGCTGTTGCGTTCGCTCAACGTTCTGGCAAAACAGGAGCGCGATCCTGTTCTCAAACGCACCACGGAAGCGCTGGCCGATTCGGTGCAGAGCGGTAACACCTTTTCCGACGCGCTCGCGCAGCATCCGAAAATTTTCAATGATCTTTACATCAGCATGGTGAAAGCGGGCGAACTCGGCGGCGTGCTCGAAGTCGTGCTGACGCGATTGGCCGAGTTCCAGGAAAAGGCGCAAAAGATCAAAGGCAAAGTCCTTTCCGCGATGATTTATCCGGCGATCGTCATGACCATGGCGGTCGCGATCATGGGCTTTCTCCTCGTCTTCATCGTGCCGAGGTTCGAGGCAATTTTCAAAGACATGCTCGGTGACAAACCGCTGCCCGGGATCACGATCTTCGTCATTAGCATCAGCAGGTTTGCACAGAACAACTGGGCGATGCTAATCGGCGGTGTTGTCGCGCTCATTGTCGGGATCAAACTGCTGGCACGAACGCCTGGCGGTCGCAGCTTGCTCGATCAATTCAAATTGCGGGTCCCGCTTTTCGGCGATCTCATTCGCAAGACCTCGATTTCGCGTTTCTCGCGCACCCTCGGCACGCCTGGTCACGAGCGGCGTTTCCATTTTGCAGGCGTTGAGATATTACCCGCGATACCGCGGGCAATACCGTGATCGCCAACGCCATTTCGCAGGTGCACGATCGGGTGAAGGAAGGCGAATCGATCGTGCAGCCGCTCGAAACCAGCGGCGCTTTTCCGCCGATGGTCGTGAGCATGATCGATGTCGGGGAAGAAACCGGTCAGCTGCCCGACATGCTGTTGAAGATTGCGGATGTTTATGATGGCGAGGTGGACAATGCCGTTGCTGCGCTCACTTCTATTCTCGAGCCACTCATGATTGTGTTTCTGGCGGTAGTGGTCGGAACAATCGTCATCGCCCTCTTCCTCCCGCTCATCAGCATCATCACCACCCTGCAGCAACAGACGTGATCAGCCGACGGCTGGAATGACGAATGACAATGTCGAGCACGAAGCGAATGATAGAATCCGCATAATCAGCACTCCGCGGTCGCGACTTCGTCATTCGGGCTTCGACATTCCTTCGTCATTCGTCATTCGGACTTCGTCATTCCGCGCCCGAAGGCGCCGTCACCATCATCGAGCTGCTGGTGGTCATTATCATCATTTTGATTCTGGCTGGTCTGGTTCTCTCGATTAGCAGCTATGTGCAAAACAAAGGCGCGCGTGCCCGCGCCGAAACCGAAATCGCCGCCATGTCCGCCGCACTCGAAAGCTACAAGGCGGATAATGGGATTTATCCGAGACGACTGCGATGCAACACACCGATAGTCGTTAGATGCCACGAGTTCGTCTGATCCATCCAGCATGTTATACAAGACTGCCGAGTCTTATACTGTATAATCCAGCTTGAGCGGCGATTCAGATGGCAATCCGACAACACGATAGTCAGACACGAAGCGATTTTAGCGTTTACTTTCAAGCCGAATGCCATGCTTGATCCAAGCGATCAATGGCAACTGTACGCTTACATTCGCGATCCGTTTCTGGCAACAGCTATGGTTATTCAACATCGCAAATCCATGGCGAATCCACGGTATGACAGCGTCTGGCTACAATCCAACTTTCGATCTTGTGGAGCGCTGGATCTACCGCATCACCGACGCCTACACCGACCAGCCGGATGGATCAAAAACTGGTAAGGCTTGTCATCCTGAGCGGAGCTGCAGCGAGAGTCGAAGGGATCGCTAACAACTCTGCTGTTCAGAGTAAACTAGTTAGAGATTCCTCGACTGCGCTCGGAATGACAAAATCGTCTGTCATCCCGAGCGCAAGCGAGGACCTCGCGAGTGCCCAAATGATTTTGCGAGATCCTTCGCCGTCTGCGCGGCTCGGACGTCGATCTGAGCGAGCGCTGCAGGATGACGCGCGCCATCTAAAGGTAGCTGCAGCGGCGATCTTTGACTGCGCTCGAGACGATAGTTCTAACGACTTATTCGCCGCTCGTGTGAACGACGATCACCACGCGCCGATTCGGTTGCTGGCGCGCAATCTCGGCTTGCTCCATCGCCGGATCCATCACCGGCCGTGGCGCCACCAAAAACTTCGACGCGCCGTAACCGCGCGCTTGAACTTGTTCCGAATTAATCCCCATCACGCTCACCAAATAATTCTTCACGCTATCAGCGCGGCGCTGGCTTAGATCGAGATTGTATTCGTAGCTGCCAAACGCGTCTGTATAACCCTCGATCGAAAATGTCGCCTTCGGATTGCGTCTGATCAGCGTGCCAAGCTTTTGTAATTGCTCGACCGAACTCGCCTGCAACTCCGCGCTATCATATTGAAAGAGCTGGTCGTCCGGCATTCGAATCGCCGTCCCCGATCCGAGCGGGCCTTTTTGGCCAGCAACGAATCGAGATCGCTGAAGCCAGCGACGCGATTCTTGTTCGGTCCAGCGCTGTCCGCCTGGATTTTGCTGGTGAACGTGTTTGGCCGCTTGATGTTCGTGCTCGTCGCCAGTTCGGTTCCGCTCAAGGCGGGTTGGGGACGACCCGAGACCGCGGAGTCATTTAGCAACGATTGTTCATGTGTCGCGTTCGGGTTTTCGAAAGCGCTTGCGCGGTAGCTCGCTCAATCTCGTTTAACATCGACGTCGCCGGCGCGGGGTCGACTCTTGGCTTGTCCGGCAAAACATCTTGCGTGTCGTCGGGCATGGCCGTCGTCGCCTGCACTTCCTGCAAGCAGCGCATCGAACGACTTCTTCTCATCCGGCAATTGCACGTTTGTCTTGTCCGGCTCTGGCTTTGCTGCCGGATTAGTCTGATCCATGCTCGCCTTGTCCAGCGCAACCTGAGTATCAATCGGCTTCACTTTGAACATGGGCGGCTCACTTCTTGGAGCCAGAGCCAGGTCCGCTGACGCGAAACGCGTTTGATAAAGATAAAAGCAGAGCAGGCAATGGAGCGCGAGCGACAACACCAGCCCCAAAAGAGCCAGTTTCGCTGGCCGGTCGCGTTTAACAAAGCGTCGTTGTAATCTGAATCCGGAAGCGCCATTTTCTTTATCAACGAACCGGCAACGTCCGCGCCGTTGTCAACCGCCTCGTCGATGTTGTAGCCGCAATCAATGATCACGCTGCCGATCGACCCCGCCTGCATGATCTGCTCGGCCACGTTCGCCTCCGCTAGTCTGTCGGATTCGAGACGTCTCTAAATTTAATTGCTTCGCTGTCTGCGAACGCGCTCCACAAACCGGTGCGCCGCGTTCCGGATCTGTTCGGCCACGTTCGCCTCGGGCGCGACAAACTTCGGCGTGAACCAGGGAAACAACCCAATCAAATCGTGCGTCACAAGGATCTGCCCATCGCAGTCTTTCCCTGACCCGATTCCGATAGTTGGAATTTGGATTGCCTGTGAAATCATCTTCGCCGTTTCCGGGGCAGCAATTTCCAGCACGACCGAGAATGCTCCAGCTGTCTCGACCGCGCGCGCATCCCGCAACAGCGCTTCGGCCTGTTCCTGCGTGCGACCTTTTCACTTTGTAGCCACCCTCCTCGCGCACGCTTTGCGGCAGCATTCCAATGTGCCCCATGAACGGGATCCCAGCCGACACGATCGCCTCAATTTGCGGAACGTGATTGACGCCGCCCTCGAGTTTCACCGCTTGCGCCCTGCCCTCATGAACAAACGCGCCGTCTCCACGGATTGTTCTGCGGTGTCGTAACTGTGAATCGGCATGTCCGCGACGATCAGCGCGCGTTTCACCCCGCGGGCGACGGCGCGGAGTATGATGCAACATTTCATCCAGAGTTACCTGGGTCGTGTCTTCGTGGCCGAGCACAACCATCCCCAGCGAATCGCCGACCAGGATAATGTCGAGGCCGCTTTCATCGAGCAGACGCGCGGTTGGATAATCGTAGGCAGTCAGCGCCGTGATGCGTTGGCCGCGTCGCTTCATTTCACGAAATTTTTCTGTCGCGTTCACTCTTGCGAAATCGTGGAGGGTCGAGCTCCTGCGGGAGAGCCCCGGCGTGGTAGAAACTCCACCCTCCAATTCAAATTACCATTTGTCGGTCAGACGCGTTATTTTAGCCGGGTCGGGCAATCGCGCGAGTAGCTCGCCTACACTTTTTGTTTGTCCGGGCAAACGCAGATCCGGCGCGATGTCGCACAATGGTTGCAGCACGAATTTACGCTCGGTCATCCGGGGATGTGGTAATTGCAACATTGCGTCGTCTCGGCGCTCACTGCCCGCAATACAACAAATCAAGATCAATCGTGCGCGAACGATTACTCTCACCTGGCGCTTGCGTCCTCTCTCCCGGGGAGAGGATTGAGGTGAGGGCGTGGTCCGCTCCTTCCCAGAGCGCGCTCGATTTCTTGCAGCGCTTCCAAAAGCGCGTCGGCCGATTTTCGAACCCAACTTCAATAACTGCGTTGTAAAAATTCTGCGCTCCCGGTTCGCAATCGACCGGCGACGTTTCATAAATCGCTGATTGCACAATTAGTCCGGTTGCACCCATCAAGCGCTCGAATTCGATCGCGCGCATTTTGAAGATTCGCGAGGCGATCACCAAGATTAGACCCCAGCGCAATCGCCGCTCTCATGATGTTCGTCGAACAGCCGTGTCGGTTGCTATCCATTGTAGCCGCAGTCGTTGCCGCGGCTGCCGCGATCGCGGCTACAAGCTCAGGATGACAATCCCAGCACATCGCGCATGTCATAAAGCCCGGGTGATTTCCCAATGACCCATTGCGCTGCTCGCAGGGCGCCGCGCGCGAATGTTTCGCGGCTGCTCGCCCGATGAGTCAGCTCGACCCGCTCGCCCTGTCCGGCAAAAATTACAGTATGATCGCCCACCACATCGCCGCCGCGAACGGAATGAATGCCAATCTCCGATTTCTCACGCTCGCCAATCATTCCTTCGCGCCCGTGCCGCAATTTTTCTGCGTTGCGGGCCGCTGCAAAAATTTCTGCCAGCGTTTTCGCCGTTCCGCTCGGCGCGTCTTTCTTTCAAACGATGATGCGTCTCCACAATTTCGAGGTCGAAATTCTCGCCCAGAATTTTTGCCGCCTGTTCTGTCAACGAAAAAAGCGCATTCACCCCGATGCTGAAATTTGAAGCGAACACGACCGGAATCTTCTGCGCCGCCGTTTCAATCGCTTGCTTCTCTTTAGCCGAGTGTCCGGTGGTTCCGATTACGAGGGCAGCGCTTGATTTCACCGCCGCATCACAAACAGCTTCAGCGGCCGCTGCGCTACTGAAATCAATCAGCACATCCGCATCCGCCGACGTGATCCGATCGCCCAGATCCAGTTTTGCAACAATCTCCGCGCTTCTCACTTGCGGCGAGCGCTCGCAATCGCCTGCCCCATGCGCTCGGCCGCGCCGACAGAGTGCAATCCAAGTTTTGTCATCGCCTTCGTCTTACCTGCCGCCGTTGTAGCTGCCGAGCATGCCGCTGTCTCCAGCGGCAGGACCAGGAATTCTGCCGCCCGCGACGGCTGCAACGCAGCTACAAGTAGAGCATTATTCGCCGTTCAAATCTCTCCAGGGTTTTGCAGCAAACGCGCCTGATTTGCGGCACTCATTTCGCAGAGCGGCAACCGTAGCTTCCGCCAAGATTGTCCCGCGCCACGACAATGCGGTCTTTATCGGAACCGGATTCGGTTCGATAAACAAATCTTTGAACAACCAGTAAAGCTTGCGATGCAATCCCTCCGCCCGCTTGAGATCGCCGTTCACGAAAGCGCCTACCAGGTTCGCACATTTCACGCGGCAACAAATTCGACGCTACGCCTCACTACGCCGACCGCGCCGGCCGCCAAAAGCGGAAGGTCAATCCATCATCGCCGCTCAATACCGTGAAGGCGTCCGGCAAACGCGCGCGCAATTCACTTACCCGATCGACGTTTCCCCAGCTTCGCTTGATTGAGACGACGTTCGGGCAATCGCTCTGAATTCGCGCCACCGTTTCCGCAGCGATATCAACACCGCATCGTCCCGGAATATTGTAGAGCATCAGACGAAGCGGAGTTGATTTCGCAATCGCGGAAAAGTGACGAAACAAGCCTTCCTGACTTGGTTTGTTGTAGTAGGGGGCAACCAGCAGTGCACCATCAACGCCGAGTTTTCTGCCTCTTCGGTGGCCGCAATTGCTTCCTGCGTCGAATACGACCCCGTCCCAGCAAGAACGAGACAGCGCTTGTTCGCGGTTTCAATGGCGCAACGAATCACCTCTTTGCGTTCGTCATGGGTCAGCGTGGGCGATTCGCCCGTGGTTCCAACGGCAATGATGCCGTCGATGCCAGCCGCGATTTGGGATTCGATTAAATTCCGCAGCGCGGTGAAATCAATCGCGCTTTCGCGAAAAGGCGTAACCAGAGCGGTGAAAGTGCCGCGAAACATTGGCGGATTTTAAAACGCCACACCACCTTTGTCATATCGAGCGCAGTCGACGACATCTCTGCTCTTAAATAGTAAGAGATTCCTCGACTTCGCTCGGAATGACATGATCGAGAAAAGGGTAGCGCGACATCCTGTCGCGCTTAGCTCCGCATATTGCCGGGCTACCCGACGAAGCCAATCACAATTCGATCGTGCCCTCGAAAACAAACTCGGCCGGGCCGGTAAGAGTGACATCGGTGAAACGCTCACCGTCGCGGTGAAAATCGACATTTAATTCGCTGCCGCCGCGCACCAGGACGCCAATCGGCCCGTCGGTTTTTCCGTTGCGGCAAAAATGAGCGCGCTCGCCACGACGCCAGTGCCACAGGCGAGCGTCTCGTTTTCCACTCCACGCTCATAAGTGCGGATTGCGATTTTGTTTCCGCCACGCCTTTCCAGAAAGTTTACGTTGGCGCCTTTGGGCGAAAACATCTCGTGTCGCCGGATGACAGCGCCTTCGCGCAACACATCAATCTCTTCGATGTTCACGACTGGAATAACAACATGCGGAACTCCGGTGTTAACGAAGTGGATGGTTTTGTTTTCGTAGCCGACCGGGAGCCTGACATTCAGCCTGTAAATCGGTCGGCTCGCTCATGTTCAAAGTCACAAGCTCGCCATGAAGTTGTGCGGCAATGATTCCGGCGGGCGTCTCAAACGAAACTTTTTACCTGCATCAGCGACTTTCTCGACGAAACGGGCAAAACAACGCGCGCCATTGCCGCACATTTCTGCTTCGCCGCCGTCGCTATTGTAGTAACGCATCCGAAAATCAGCGCTGTTGGTCGCGCGCTCGACCAGCAAAACCCCATCCGCCCCAACCCCGCGATGACGATCGCAAATTTTCGCGATTTGCTCCGCGCTCAATTGCACGTTGCCGGCGCGATTGTCGATCATGACAAAATCGTTCCCCGCCCCGTTCATCTTGGCGAATCGCAGCATGTGATTCGTGTACCACAGGGCTGCCTCAATGCCAACCGTTCGTCTGCCGGTCATCCGGAGCGAAGTCGAGGGATCCCGTGGCGTTACCTTAAAGCTCTCGCATCGGGATCCCTCGGCTTTCGCTCGGGACGACGAGTTAACGGCCTTTGCGCGTTTGCAGATCGCCGACACAATCGGCGCAACGAACTTGCCGACGCGATCGGCCAGAATCATCGCGATCTCCAATCTTCCCAATCAGATCGACAATCGCGCTTCCGACCACGACCGCGTCGGCCACACGAGCAACCGTAGCAGCCTGCTCTGGATTCGAAATCCCAAAACCAACCGCGACTGGCAAATCCGTGTGCTGGCGAATGAGTGCGAGTTTCTCTTCGAACGCTTGCGCGACCGAATCTCGCGCGCCCCGTCACGCCTTCGCGCGAGACATAATAAATAAATCCGCGCGGCGGCCTTTGCGATGAGCGCGATCCGCTCTGGCGGCGTAGTCGGCGCAATCAACCGGACCCGGACTATTTTCGCCGCATTATTGTCGTTCTCATTGCGCAAACTTGACGGCTTTAAGCCGTCAAGTTTCTGAGCGTTCGCATCTTCTTCCGGCGGCAGATCGAGGATGAGCAAACCATCCACACCGGCGTCCGCTGCGGCCTGATTAAATTTTTCAATGCCGAATCTGAAAATCGGATTCAGATAAGTGTAGAAGCACAATCGGGATCTCGGAAGCACGCCGAATCTCGCGCACACAATCGAGCACGCCGTGCGCAGTTGCTCCGGCTTCGAGCGCGCGTTGCGCCGCCAGTTGGTTGACAATGCCATCCGCCAGCGGATCGGAAAATGGCGAAGGCCAAGCTCGAGTAAATCCGCTCCGCTTCTCTCCAGAGCAAGCGCGATCTCGACGGTGCGAGCAAAATTTGGATCGCCCGCACAAATGTAGGGAATGAAGGCGGCGCGGTTTTCGCCTCGGCATCGGAGCAAAAGACGTTCGATTCGTTCTGACATCGCTGGCATTCTTAGCGCAGATTCAGTCCGCGTGAAACGATGACGCTCAGCGCCCTGGCAAACGGTTACATTCTGGGCTGGTCGGTGGCGTGGCCGCCCGGGCTGATTAATGCCGAAATGATTCGGCGCGGTTTGCTGCCGAAGGATCGCGGCGGCGGATTCTGGTCTGCCTGGCCGATTGGTCTTGGCGCGTGCACCGGCGATTTCATCTGGGCCTTTGGCGTTTCCGTCGGCGCAGGGGCCCTGCTCAACTCGGTCGAGATCCGGCGCGTGCTAGCGATCGTAAGTCTCGCACTGCTCTTCTTTCTTAGCGGTTCGTTTCGCCATTGGGGCGTGGAAAATCTATCGCGCCCGTCGCAGTGTCGAGTTTCAAGCGCCAAAAAGCGAACGGCGCGGCGGTTTCTTGTTTGGTCTTTTGTGGTGTTGATGAGTCCGTGGAACGTCGGCTTCTGGCTGGCCGTGATCGGCAGTCAGCCCGCGCGCAAAGCGCGAGTGTGCGACAGTCCTCGCCATCGCGGTCGCGGTTGTCCTCGGTGCGCTAACCTGGGGCGTGGTCTTATGCACGGCGTTAAAATTCGGCGCGCATATCTTCTCTCATCCGAACTGGCAGGTCGCTACCGAAGCCATCACCGCTGCGGTTATGTTATGGTTTGCCATTCGGCTCCTGCTCCATTTTCCATGAACCCGATTACCGAACCACGGACCGCAACCCTGACGATCAACGAGATCTATCACTCGATTCAGGGTGAGAGCACCTGGGCGGGACTTCCATGCGTGTTCGTGCGGCTAACCTTCTGCGACCTGCGCTGCACTTACTGCGACACCGCCTATGCCTTTTACGAGGGCGAAAAGAAAACTTTGTCCGAGATCACGACCGAAGTTTTGAAATTCGATTGTCCCCTAGTCGAAATCACCGGCGGGGAGCCGTTATTGCAAAAAATGTCCTTCCCTTGATGAGCGCGCTGGCTGATGCCGGAAAGACGGTGCTGTTGGAAACGAGTGGGGCACACGATATCGCGAAGGTCGATCGGCGGGTGCATCGCATCATGGATTTGAAGACGCCGGGGAGTGGTGAATGCGAACGCAATCTGTGGTCGAACATCAAGCATCTGACCGCGCGCGACGAAGTGAAATTCGTCATCGGCTCGCGTGAGGATTACGAATGGTCTCGGGAAAAATGCGCGAACACAATCTCTCGGAGCGTTGTCACGCCGTTCTATTTTCACCTATTTTTGGCCGGATCGAGCCACGCCAAATTGTGGAGTGGATGCTGGCCGATAATCTGGCAGCGCGCTTTCAACTGCAGATGCACAAATTTATTTGGGCACCCACGACGCGCGGAGTTTGAAGATTCCTTGGAGCTTGAATTCCTGAGCATTGGGATTTTTGCTGGAGATGGGAAGTTCAAGGACAATGACAGGCGCGCAGCCGAAACTTTGATTGTCATTTCGCGGCCCGACCGGTTGCCGACAGCGATCGCGGTGGCACAGGCGGTTGGCGCACAATTTCCGGGCGGAGTCCATTTGCTGCGCGAGGATTCGAAATGGTGGGATCGTGCGCACTGGCAGCCTTATGCGGGACGATTTGACGAGATTCATCCTTTCCCGCGCGTGAATACCTGTCGTGGCTTGCGTGATTTGCCACGGCTTTACCGCGAATCCGCCGGAAGGCGCGAGGCAATCGCGCAGCTGCCAATCGATAAAGAGCGCGATCTCATTGTTTGCGTGGGCGGGATTCTGACCATTTCCAACGCGACGATCTCGGCGCATCCGGAAGCGAAGAAGGTGCTTTGCGTCGCAGAAAAAGTTTATCGCGATCTCACCCGTGTCGGCGAGCGGACACGCTATCGATTTACTACCTCGGGTTGGTTGCAAAACCGCCTTGTGGAACCAATGGCCGGCTTAAACCGAACGATTCATTTCAAGCCGCGCATTAACCCGGGTGGCGACGGGGTGCGGGTCGAGCGTCTGCAAAAAGAATCCGGACTCGCTCTACCATCGAATTGTAGTGATGAGTAACGGAGGGGCCGATGTCTCGAACAATCCGAAAATCATTGGCGCCAAATTTCCCAGTGTGGCCGAGCTCCAAAATCTGCCGCAAGTCAGCGACAAGAACGGCGATCGTTCGAGTCGACAGGTGATTTTTTCGGCACGCCCTTCCTGCTTATTCATAACGTGTCACCTGATGTTTACGTCGAGCGACTCAATTCATGTCTCGATTATTTGCGGCGGAATTTCAGCGGGCACTCTTTGATTTATCGTCCGCACCCGAACGAGACGAACGAAGCTGATCGACTAAAACTCAACGGCTTTCGGATCGAAGACGATCGCGAAGCCGCTGAGCTTTATTTCTTGAGGAACTATCAAACTATCGCCGCCGTTTTCTCCGTTTCATCGACGGTATCGCGGACGGCGTTAAACAATGGGATCAATGGCTATGCGATGTATCCCGTCTTTCCGTTCACCACTCAGCAATCAGAATTTTTGCGGGCGTGATGGGTGATGTCCCGGTTGAGTTTACCATTAACGACCTGAATTCGCCGCCGGTCCCATATCAACCGATCGCGGCGGGAAGCGGCCGCAGCTTTGCGGAAGCGATGCGCATGGCGGCGGAAATAGCAGCTCCGGTAGGGACCCATTTTCAAAGATTGAAATCGTCGGCCACGACAAATAAATGAATGTGGTCTGGAAGGATCACGTAACGACCGACGGCTATTCCGAAATCTGCATGCGCTCGGGTGGCGAAGTCGATTAACGCGGCAGAACCTCACCGCGCGCAAGAATTGATTAAGTCGGCGATAGGTACGGCAGTGTGACGAAGAATAACGGGCTTCGTGAGAAGGCCAGTGGGTCGCGGTGGTATCCGCTACGAAGTTATTCATTGCTTCTTTGGGGTTTGAGAGCATTGATCAGTAGCATCTGCTTCGCAGAGCAAGCGGCTACAGCAGAGGTTGGGCACTCGCTTCCTAAATGTTTCGGCGCGCGCACGGTCCCGGTCTCAATCGCGAGCTTGCGCTGCTCAACGATACGGTTGGCGGTTTCTTCTACCATCTGCTCCAGCAACATCCGCAGATGCGTGTTCTGCCGATAATCAGCCGGCGCGATGTGTTTCACCCGATCGGCATGGGTGGAGAGCTGGTAGCATTTTTTGAAACCAACACGCGCCGGATCATCGGGATTATAAACCGCAATTGCCTGTCCGCCGTTTTTCTTCATCACGGTAAAGCACGGCACGTCGGTTGGCCCGTCACCAACGTAAATCATATTGGGGAATGGAATCGGCCGGATTTCTGGGTCCATGTGATCATTCACGTCCTGCGACATGTCGAGGAAGCCTTTATTAATGCGAAAAGAAACTGCGTCTCTTTGGGTGTGACTAATGACGCGCTTCGGAAAGTAATGCGACCTTCGGGATCAGTGGCGAATTCGCAACCGAAAATAGCACGCACATAAGGCGCGAGCCTGCTGCCATCGATCAATACCTTCATGCCCGATGAAATGATATAATGTTCGACGGTGATGCCGTGGGCGGTATGGCTCGGCAGTCAGCAAACCTTCGCCGCCGCGAAACTCTTCAAACATTTCCGGCAGACCTTTGTAGAAGTTAAGATTCGTCCCCAGTTTTTTGAGTTCGCTCATTGGTCGGCCGATCCATCCCGAGCTGATCGAGCAGGACCTTCATGTAGGCGAGCTCGTTGTCGTAGCCATGGTCGCGCACTAGCTCGGAACAACGCCGCCAGAAAATCTCGCTGTTAATTCCAAACGCCGGAAACACCACCTCGTCCTGCATGTAGCTCGGACTCAGTGTTTGGTCGTAATCATAGACGATGGCGATGGTGTTTTGCGGAGCGGACATGGTCGGGGACGTGATTCGCAAATCGTCACATCGTTACATCGAGAATTAGATTAACAATAACGATTCTCGATTCACGGTTCGCGATTCAACGATTTAACGTCTCGCATCTGCGAGATAAAATCATCGAACAACTCATCATAAATCTGTCCCCTTTCAGGATGGTATTGCACTCCGAGAGCGAAGGGATAGTCGCGCAGTCTTACCTGCTCGATGATGTCATCGGTTGCGCACCAAGACTCCACTTCGAGACCAGCGCCCAGTTTATCGATCGCCTGATGATGCGAGCTATTCACTTTTCAAAGCGATGACGCGTGCCGCGATCAGATCGCAACGGTTGGATGTCGTGCGTCTTCTGCTCCGGCAGGTTATGGCCGGCGATGTCGAGATGAAGGGTCCCGCCGAGCGCGACATTGAGAGTTTGCAATCCTTTGCAGATCGCGAAAATCGGAAGCCCGCGTTCGACCGCATGCTTGATGGCGTTGAGCTCCCAGCGATCCCGATCGGGATTCACATCCTTTTCGATCACCGATGGATCGGGAACGGGCTGGTTCAACAACTCGGGAGCAACATCGGGTCCGCCGGTTAGCAATAATCCGTGCAATTTTTCGAAGGGAACTTTGCGTTTAGCCGCATTCCGCACTTTCACCTCTGGATAACGCGACAGGAAAGGCGCGAAGTATTTCTCGTCCGAACGCCGCATCCAAGTGGCGAGATTACGCATCCCACAAATTGCCGTCATTCCTGAGCGAAGTCGAGCAATCCCGTGGCGAAGAGACTTAAAGGTAACCGCCGACAGGATCCCTAGACTTCCGCCCGGATGACCAGCGATGGATGCGCCCATCACGCCGGCTCAAGCAATCCCTGGAATCTGTTAGCGCCCGAGAATGATGAAGATGCCGGCGAGAAGCAGCGATGATGCCCTGAATAAAACCGAAGTTGAATCCGAACACGGCAATCAAGCCAACGAGAATCAAATAGATCGCCAGTAGTAGCATTCCGATGTTTTTGGTGAAGGTCATGGCCTCATGATTTGGGATTGGCGCCTTTGTCACGCTAAATTGAGCGCGCCTCATAATCTGGCTCAGTGCAGATTAACAATGGAGGGACGCGCTCCGTCGCGTCCACACAGAGAAGGACGGCAGCAGAGCATCGTCCTCCGTCTGCCGCTGAGGACAGCTGCAGCTACAACGATGCGCGTTTATAGCCCCATTAGTTCGCGGACGTATTTCACCGGCGGGCTGCCAAAGGAGATGACGGCGTCGTTGTAGTTCTTGAGGTTGAAGGCTGTGCCATCTCTGGCTTTGGCACGATCGCGCAAGTCAAGGTGCTCGGCCACACCGACGAAATAGGTCGATAGTTGCGCCGAGCTAAGCCGAGCGCGCTTCCATTTGCGCGACGGCTTCGCCTTCCTGCTGGAAACCTTCTTTCATCATCAAATCCATCGCTTCTTTTTCGCTCATGTTTTTAGCGTGAATCCCTGATCGATGATGGCGTTGCAAATCACGCGCAATCGCATTTTTAACTGTTGCATTTTCACTTCTGGCCCGCCGTAGCCCAGCTCCGCCATCATTTGTTCGCAATAAACGGCCCAGCCTTCGATGAACGTTCCACTCCGAAAAATGGCGCGAACCAAGGTCGGCGCGCGAAATTCGTTGGCATGAGCCAGTTGCAAATAATGTCCCGGCATCGCTTCATGCACGGTCAGGTCGCGGCACATGTAATTGTTGTATTCCCTGAAGAATGATTGCTTGCGCTGAGTCGCTCCAATCTTTCGGGGTCGGTTCGACCGCGAAAAATGTTTTGCCATTATGCTCCAGCGGCCCCGGAGAATCGCAATAGGCAATCCCCTGCCCGCGCTTGAACTCCGGCATAACGATGACCTCAAGCGGCTTCTCCGGCACCGTAACCACGTCGTGCTGTTTGGTGAAGTCGGTCGCTTCCCGCACAATTTTTGCGCGTAGCTGACGATGGTATTGTCGTCGGGATGCTGCTCACCCAGCTTGTCCAGGACGGCAGCCGTGACCTTCTTCTTGTCTTCTAACGTGGCTTTGCCTGCATTCGGGAAATATTTCTTGTAAAGTGGGAGCGCGGTTTCGTAGATCGCCTTTTGCGTTTGCGCCAAATCCGCCTGGGCGCGCTGCATGATCTCTTCCATCGATAGATCGGAAGCAAGGGCGAAGCGCAATTTCTTGCGGAACTTGTCAGCGCCGAGGCGAAAATCACCGTCAGAGCGCGGGAGCAAATCTTTTTGCAACCATGTTTTGTAATCTTCCAGTGCCTTGGCCGTTTTTTCCTGGATTGGTCCGAGATCTCTTCTGTCACCTGCGGCGCGCTGATTCAGCAAGGGCGAAAGACCTTCCCGCACCAATGAGATTGCGCCCTGGGTCTGCTCGATCGCAGTCTCGGTATAAATTTTGGGCGAGTGTTTTAAGTTCGCTTTGGCTTGCGCGATGACTGCGGGAATTCCTTCCAGGCGTTTCCGCAGATTCGGAATGCGCTGCTCTGCCGGCGCGAAATCGCGCGCCACCAGCAAATAGATACTATTGGCCAGACTTTGATTGTAAACCAGCGGGTTCCATTCCCATTCCCTTAGTTCTTCAATGTCGAAAATTTCGTTGTCGACGTTGTCCTTAAGCAAACGGACATCCACCTTGTTTGCGCCGGTCAATTGTGAAAGGTCATTGAATGCTTCAGCTGCTGCCGCGCTCTGCTGGGCGCGTGCCAGTTCCTGAGCGCGCGTTCCTGCGGAGTAATCAGTGAGCTTGTCATCGAAGCGATGGTCGCCCAATTCCGTAGCATATTCGGGATTGCTAGTTAGGAATCCCTCGATGTAGTCATGCGCGATGCGTTGGAATTGATCATCCTGTGGAGTAGCTCGAAGATTCGCGAGCGGCATAACTAACGGGACTAATACAAAGAGAGCTTTAGTTTTGTTCATAATCAGTTTTCTGGCGCCTGACACCGAGCGGCGAAAGCGGCCACCACAAAGCAGATTTGTCTGGCGAGAGCGCTTTCTTTGTCATTCCGAGCGCAGTCGAGGAATCTCTGATTTTTAGCAGAAGAACAGTAAGAGATGTCTCGACTTCGTTCGACATGACAAAAGAGGCGGCTGCTGCTACGCCTCCGGCTGGACCACAAATCCAATCGCGGGTTCAGCCGCAGGCGGAGCATCCGCTTGGTCCTGCAAGTAGGTACGGCCTTTGTAAAACGGAGTGACGATGGCAAACAGCACTGCGGTACTCCAGCATTACCCAAACGAAAAACATGAAGTAGCTGGTCCCTTGCAACTTCACCGTGCCGTCGGGATTTTGGATGAAGAAATTGACCGCAGCGGTGAACTGGTTGCCGAGCGAGACCGCGAACAAATAAGTGCACATGACGAGCGATTTGAGTTTGATCGGCCCTTGGGTGTAGGAGAACTCGAGATGCGTGGGCGAAACCAGCGTTTCGCCTGCGGTCAAAATCACGAATGCCCAGACCTGCCAAATTATGCCCGGTCGCTCGCCGGCGTCGATGCGTGTTTGAATCATGGCGACGAGAAAAATGATGCCGCCGTGACAAATAACCCGGCACCGATCTTCCGCAGCGGCGTCAATCGAACGACCTTCTCAACCGCGGGATAAAGCCAGTAAGAAAAGAGCGGCAGCATGATCAGAATAAAAATCGGATTGACCGTCTGAATTTGCGACGACAGCCACTCAATACCGAAGAGATGCCGATCCATCGACTCCGCCTGAAGAATCCACGAGGAAAAATTTTGCTGCCACAACGCCCAGAAGATCGCAACAAAGGGAACTGGAATTAAAATATTGAGCAGGATCTTCCCGGTCTCTTTGTTGAAGATTTCGCGGCCATATGTCCGTAAGCCGACCGGCGGAATGTGGACAAATTTTTGCGACCAAGCCAAAAGATGAATGTGGCGAGAGCCATGAACACGCCAGGAAGTCCGAAGGCGATGTCCGGACTATGCAGGCGCGGACTCTCAAGAAACTCGACAATGGATGGCGACAGTTTGGCGATGAATCCATCCGGCGCAGCTTTGTAGGGTTCGAGCAACCAAGGAATCAAGAGCGTCGAGAGGGCCGAGCCGGCATTGATGGAAAAATAAAACCAGTTGAAGACGCGCGTCAGCAAATGCTTGTTCGATTCCCCGAATTGATCGCCGACGTTTGTTGAGACGCACGGTTTAATTCCGCCGGCGCCCATCGCGATCATCAGAAGACCGATGGCGAGTAAGTAACGCGGCTCGATCGTGTGCGCGACGGGCGATCCCATCAGTGCCAGCGTGACGTGGCCGAGGCAGTAAACGATCGACAGCCAGAAAACGACCCGAAACTTCCCGAAAACGGCATCGGCGAGAATCGCGCCGAAAATTGGCAGAAAATAGAGCGCCGAAACAAAGGTGTGATACCACGCTTCGGCCTTTGCCGGCGGCATCACGCTCAAGTGACCCATCTTGTCCAAAAGATATTTGGTCATGAAGATGGTCAGGATGGAGTTCATCCCGTAATAAGAGAAACGCTCGGCCGCCTCATTCCCGACGATGTAAGGGACGCCCGGCGGCATGGTGGTGATTTTAGGCGGCGACGTCAGGTATTCTTGCTTGGCCATAATTCCTCTCGCTACGGTCGTTTCTCAGGGAAAAATTTCACCGGCGTAGCTGCCGCCGATGCCGCCGGTGTGGGACCGGGCCTGGCGTCGTGCGCCCCTGTCATTAGTTCTCTCTGCACTTCGGGATATTCGCCGAGTTGGTGTTTTCGCAGGAAATGGAGAGCAGAAGGGCCGCGCCGATCAAGAAAATGCCTGTCCGTGATGCCGCCCCCATGAGTAAGGTGCCACACTAACGAGTAATCCCGCTGTCGCGCAACCAAAACTCACCGGTCCCGTGCTGGGTATTGCATTGAAAGGCGCGCCGGCGGGTTTACTATCGGCAAAGTGGCTCGCTCAGCAAAAAACAGCGCCTGGAACGAAGTATTCGCGATCATCCTGCTCCTTACTGGCACGCTTCTTTTCTTCGCGCTGATTTCCTATAGCCCGCGCGATCTCCCTCATGGGTGCCGTGGAGTTACTTGTCGCCGCCAAACCGGCCGGCGCAAAATTTCATCGGTCCGTTCGGAGCCATTTTCGCGAGTGTATTTTATTTGCTCATTGGAGCGGCTTCCTATTTCCTGGCCGCAGTTCTGCTCGGTTTCGGCGCCGCCAAACTTTTCTATCCGCGTTTGCGCGTGATTGCGCGTTTGCCCTGGATTGTCCTCTTCATCGTCTCCGGCGCCTGCCTCTTGCAATTGCAAACGCGTTACTTCTTTGATTGGAAAAACTAAACATCCAGGGTCCGGGCGGGTCGATCGGTTATTTCTTTGGCAAAAGCTTTTGCTCACCGCCATGGGCGATGTCGGTTCGATGATTCTTCTGGCCGGCATTTATCTCAGCGCGCTCATTCTCATGACCGGCCTGCGTCCGATCCATCTTGTCCGCGAAAGTGTCGCCGGTATTCGCAATGGGATAAATAGTTTTCGCGAATGGCGATTACACCGCGAAATGCGTCGCGCCGACATCAGGGGACAACTGGCGATCAGCGAACGTGAGCTGGCAAAACAACGCCGGTCGATTGAAAAACAACTGAAGAAAAAAGGGGCGCCTGTCCCAGACCGAATTCTCATCTCGCCGGAAGAACTGGCCGGTCGTCCGAAACCGAAAGTAGTGGATACCACCGCGCTGCCGGAGGAGGCGCTCATGCCGCCGCGCAAAAACCTTCGCTCGCAGAATTGCGGCCGGCAAAATCGAAACCATCGATCGCGGTGGCGGAAGCGCGAAGATTCGACGCCGAAAATTACGTCCTTCCGAGCATCGATTTGCTCGACGAACATGATCCCGAAGGGCGTGGCGGGGCGGATCCGGCCGAACTCGAGCAGGTGCAGGCGGTTTTGATCGAAACACTGGGGCAATTTGGCATAGCCGTGGCGGCGGGAGACATTACCAAAGGCCCGACGATCACGCGTTACGAAGTTTATCCGGCCAAGGGAGTAAGAGTGGATAAAATCGTCTCGCTCGAACGGGACCTGGCCCGCGCGACCCGAGCGGAACGCATCAATATCCTGGCGCCGATTCCCGGGAAAGACACCGTTGGAATCGAAATCGCAAATACGCGCAAGATCAAAGTGACCTTGCGCGAATTGATGCAATCGGCCGATTGGGAAGAGGCGAAAAGGCGTTGCAAACTTCCGCTGGCGCTGGGGAAGGACGTTTACGGAAACGTCATCATCGCTGACCTGGCGCAGATGCCGCACTTGCTCATTGCCGGTACGACGGGTAGCGGCAAGAGCGTTTGCATCAATGCCCTGATCGCGAGCATTCTCTTTCGTTTCACCCCCGAAGAGCTGCGCTTCATCATGATCGATCCCAAGGTGGTGGAGATGCAGATTTACGAAAAACTGCCGCACCTCGCCTTCCCGGTGGTGACGGATCCGAAAAAGTGTTGATCGCTTTGCGGTGGTTAAGCGACGAAATCGACCGGCGTTATAAGATTTTTGCGCGCGTCGGCGTGCGTAACATTACCAGCTTCAACGCTCGGCCCCCGAAGAAGACGCAAAAGGAATTGGATGATGCAGCTGCAGCCGGCGTCGGGGACGCCGAGCCCGCGGTCAGCGACGCCGGCTACAGAAATTCGCGTTCCGCGCGAGGACGAACTGATTATTCCCGATAAGCTGCCCTACATCGTGCTCATCATCGATGAGCTGGCCGATTTGATGCAGACCGCGCCAGCCGATGTGGAAAGCAGCATTGCACGAATGGCTGCGATCGCGCGCGCCGCTGGAGTTCATCTTATTGTGGCAACCCAAACGCCGCGGGCCGACGTCATCACCGGCGTGATCAAGGCGAATATTCCGAGCCGCATCGCGTTCCAGGTCGCGAGCAAGATCGATAGCCGGGTTATTCTTGATGAAAACGGCGCAGACCGTTTGCTGGGCCAGGGCGACATGCTGTATCTGCCGCCGAGCACCTCGCGATTAATCCGCGCTCAAGGTGTGCTGGTGACAGATGATGAGATTCGAGAGCTGGTCGATTTTGTTTCCGCGCAGGCCACGCCAGGGTTTGACAGCGCGATGCAGGAAAATTGCAATCGGGCACAGTTCCGGCTGACGACGTTACCGAGGAAGACGAAGAACTGGTGGAAAAATGTCTGGAGATAATTCGTCAGGAAAAGCGCGCCTCGACTTCCCTGTTGCAGCGCCGGCTTCGACTTGGGTATACCAGGGCTGCGCGCATCGTTGATATTCTCGAGCAGCGCGGTATTTTAGGTCCCGGCGAAGGCGCGAAGCCGCGCGAGATTCTGGTCGATCTCGACGCCGCGGTGTAATCGGCAAGAGACAAGATGTCCATCGAAGGACTAGGCAGAAAATTTCAGGAAGCGCGCAAGGCGCGCAACCTTTCGCTTGAGGAAGCTGCGAGGTTAACGAGAATTAGACAGTCGCGCCTGGCCGAGATCGAAGCGGACGATTTTTCGAACTTTCCCAGTCTGGCCTACGCCAAGGGGTTCCTGCAAATCTACGGCAAATTTCTCGAGGTTGATGTTTCGCCCTATCTCGATGCTTTTGAAACTTCCGGCCACCTCACGGTCGATGGCTATTCCTATTTGCAAGACTCGCCGGCGCCGAAGGCACCGCGCACACCGGTGGCACGCCGATCCGAAAATACCCGTCCCTCGCTGGTCCCTTTCCTGATTGGACTGACGATTCTGGTGGCGGGTTTCTGGTTCCTGCGTTTTATCTCGAATCTACAGCGGATTACATCGCGCCCGCCCGAAGCAGCGGCCAGCGCTACTCCCAGCCCGACCGCGGCCACGATCGTGGCGCCGCGGGCGCAACCGGTTGAATCGCCGGCTCAGGCGGCGGCGACTGCTCCACCAGTAAAAACCACGCCCGCCATCGCCGCCCCCGCAGTAACGCCCGCGCCGACGGCGGTTGCGATCGCAACTCCGGCTCCGACCGCAACGCCCGTGCGCAGTGCCATTGCAGTCGCCACGCCCGTCTTGCCAGCCCCGCGCGCCGTTGAGCCGGAAGTTCGACGCGCCGAACCGGTGCGACCCGATGAGGTCGCTGCCGCGCAGGCCAGTTACGAAGCGAGTGATGCTGAGGGCCCCAATCGCATCGATATCAAGGCGCTAAAAAAGACTTACATGAAGGTAACGATTGACGACGATCCCACCAAACCGGCATTTGAACGGTGGGTTTCGCCGTCCGACGGAACAGTCGTATTCCGCGGTCACCGCTTCAGCGTGCGCGTGCTCGATCGTGAAGCCGTGCAGATTCGCAAGAACGGCAAGATCGTCTCCAACGGCGACACCGATTTGCAAATAACAGCTCAGTGAAACCAACGAGCAGGTCTTCTGTAGCGCGTCGCCGTGTCGGCGGCAATTCCTCACTCCATGCAGGCGACACGCCTGCCACCACAGCCACTACCGCGGCCGAAGGTCGGGATGATCAGCCTTGGCTGCGCGAAGAATCTGGTCGATGCCGAAATCATGCTCGGCAGCGTGTTGGAGCGCGGCATGGAAATCACCTCCAGCGCGGAGGATGCCGATGTCCTCGTAATTAATACCTGTGCCTTCATCGATTCGGCCAAGGAAGAATCGATCGATGCGATTTTAGAGGCGCATCAACAACGCGGCCTGCACAAACGGGCGAACCAAAGATTGATCGTGAGCGGTTGTATGTCGCAGAGATTTTCCGAAGAACTGCGACAGCAATTGCCGGAAGTCGATGCTTTCATCGGACTGGATCAGGTGCGCGAACTGGGAACCGTCGTAGAACGCGTTCTGCAAAACATCGAACGTCGAATGCAGAAAATTCGGAGGTTCTCGATTTTGTCACGCCGCGGCCCACCTACATCCCCGACTACGACACGCCGCGTTTTCGTTTAACCCCGCCGCACTCCGCCTATTTGAAGATCGCTGAAGGCTGCAATCATCCGTGCAGTTTTTGTGTCATCCCGCAAATGCGCGGGCGTCACCGCAGCCGCACGCCGGAATCAGTCCTTTCCGAGATTCGCGCACTTGTGGCCGAAGGAGTGCGCGAAATCAATTTTATCAGCCAGGACACGACCTATTACGGGATGGATTTGTGGACGGAAAAAGCCGGGCCGCGTCAACCGGTCGATTCGGCGCGGGGCTGACATTGGCTTCGCTCCTGCGCGAGGTTGAAAAAGATCGACGGCGAGTTTTGGATTCGATTGCTTTACACCCATCCGGCGCACTGGAGCGATGAGCTGATCGCGACGATTGCCGAGTGCCAGCATGTCGCGCGTTATATCGACATCCCATTGCAACACATCGATGAATCGATGCTTCGGCGAATGCGACGTGAAACCAGTCGCACACATATAGAAACATTGATCGCGAAGTTGCGTTCTGGAATTCCGGGAGTCGCCTTGCGCACGACGTTCATCGTCGGTTTCCCGGAGAAACGGAGACGGAATTTGAAACGCTACTGGATTTCATAGAGCGGACGCGATTCGAGCGGCTCGGCATTTTCAAGTATTCGCGCGAGGAAGGTTCGCGCGCTGCGAAATGCCAGGACAAATACCGGCGAAAGCTGAAAAACGAACGCCATCGTCGCGCCATGACTTTGCAGCAGAAAATCGCGCACGAAATCGCGGCAGCCAAAATCGGCACCGAACTGAAATTATTGGTCGATCAACCGCTGGTCGCCCGCACCGAAGCGGACGCACCCGAGGTGGACACGCGCGTCTTATTGTCTCAACCCGGGCCTGTCGGCGAATTCATTATACGCGAGATTCAAGGTGCCCGTGGCTACGACCTCCTGGCGTAGCGTGGGTTTTATTGTCCGAGCGTCAATTGACGGGTGACAAACCGCGAAATTTCTGACAGACTCATTGATTCCACCTGTCAAAGTGACCATGACTGAAGCGAGCGAACCAAAGAAAGAAACTGTCCGGATTACTCTTCCCCTCGCCGTGGAGACGCCGCCGCCGCGCATGAGGAGGACGATACCGTTCTAATCAATCTTCCATCGCGGCCACCCGCCTCGGAGCCTCCACCCATGTCGGCCCCACTGGTGGCGAAACCAGCCAATGTTCCGATTCCCAGACCGCCCGTGTCGCAGAATCCATTGCCCACACCTCCTGCTGGGGCGGTCGCTGCACCGCACGTGGTATCGCCGCCACCGACAACACCACCGCCTCTTCCGCCAGCGGCACAAACACCGTTGCCTCGGCCGATTGGAACAACGTCGGGGGCGCCTGTGCCGGCGCCACGGCCACCACCGGCGCCGGCACGGGCACCCACGACTCCTCTGGCCAAGGAAACGGCGCGCATTAGTGTCCTGCCCGATCCGCCAAAGCCAACGCCAGCGAGGATGTCAAAGACTCAGCCTCTCATTACCGCGACGGCCACATCGGTTGTGCCGCCGACCGCCCCCGTAACCATCGCCCCCGCAGCACCGCAGCCGGTCCTCAATGCCATCCCGATGCCGCTTTGCTGGGGATTGGTCCTAGTGTCAGCCGCGATTTTGATCATTGAGATTTGGAATTATATTTCGTGATGGAAATTGCCATCACCCTTACCGACGCGAACTTTGATCGCGAAGTAAACAACAGCGAAAAGCCCGTCCTGGTTGATTTCTGGGCGGAATGGTGCGGCCCCTGCAAGTTAATCGCGCCGCTCATCGAAGAGATCGCGCGTGAAAAAGGCGACGCCATCAAAGTCGGTAAAGTGAACATCGACGAGAATCAGAATCTCTCCTTCAAATTCAACATTCGCGCGATCCCCACTCTCCTGATCTTCAAGAACGGGCAGGTGCGCGATCAGGTCACCGGCATGACGAGCAAGAAGGACTTAGTCGGCCGGATTGACGCGCTGGCGTAGGATTTCGCGCTGCGAAATCCTAGGGTGAGAAGTGATTAGTGAGAAGTTGGCGCGTAAATCTTTTACTTCTCACTAATCACTCTTCACTTCTCACCTTTGAAGAAATGCGCCCGGCGCGGCTCGAACGCGCAACCTTCAGCTCCGGAGGCTGACGCTCTATCCAGTTGAGCTACGGGCGCTGGTGGGGAGCGTGATTATAATTCGCGGACAGCCGATCACAAGAACACGTCATCTCGAGCGTAAGGCGAGGGATCCCGATGCGAAACCTTTAAGGTAACTTCCCAGGATCCCTCGACTTTCGCTCGGGATGACCACACTTGCGTTTAGCCCGCATCCGCGGAGATTGAGCGCCCGCAAAAGGAGTTGCCATGAATCGTATCATCGACGCTATCGAGAAGGACCAATTCAAAACCGAGTTGCCGGCATTTCGCGTGGGCGACTCCATCCGCGTCCATACTCGAGTGGTGGAAGGCGACAAAGAACGCATTCAAATTTTCGCCGGCATCGTCATCGGCCGGAAAGGTCGTGGCTTAAATGAAAGCTTCACCGTCCGCCGGATTTCCTACGGCGAGGGAGTCGAGCGCGTGTTCCCGTTGCATTCGCCCCGCATTGCGAAGGTGGAAGTGGAAAAGAAGGCCGTGCCCGCCGGGCCAAGCTCAATTACCTGCGCACCCGCAAAGGTAAGGAAGCGACCGCGGTGCGGGAATAAGCGAAAAAGTGAATAGTGATCGGTGACGGGTGAATTGGTAGATCCGGTCACGACAATCCACTGAGCACTCGTCATTCGCTGTCATCCCGAGCCACGAAGACGGCGAAGGATCCCACGTCTGGTCACGCGCTTTCTTAATTGAGTAAGGCCCCACTGCTCAAGAGAGTTCCTCGCTCTGTTCGGGATGACGGCGGGACAAAGTCGTGCGCAAGGACGAGGAACTGCGATTCACTAGTCACCAGTCCCACTTCGCAACTTCCCGATTGCCGAAATTGAGATAATCTTCTGCCGCGATGTACCGGCGCTGCGGTTTTCGTTACGAAAAAACTGCGCGCACTCGGTGTCGTCCGTATCGCCGGAATTGACGAAGCGGGTCGCGGCGCACTGGCCGGGCCGGTGGTAGCTGCGGCCGTGATTTTGCCAGAGAAATTCCGCCATCGAAAATTAAAGGACTCGAAACAACTCCTGCCCGAGCTGCGCCAGGAAATCTACGACGAGCTGGTGTCGCGCGACGATATTATTTGGAGCATCGGCGTGGTCGACTCCTTCGAGATCGATCAAATCAATATTTTGCGCGCGACGCACAAAGCGATGCGGTTCGCGCTCGAGGGGCTGTGCGGGCCGCCCGACCATGTGCTTATTGACGGACTTCCGGTCTCGCCATTTCCTCTGCCGCAAACCGCGATCATCGATGGCGATTGCATCAGTCTTTCCATCGCCGCCGCGAGCGTGATCGCGAAAGTGACGCGGGATCGTTTAATGCGTGAGTTTTGCGCGCGATTCCCGAGTATTGTTTCGGCCAGCACAAAGGTTACGGCACCGAACTTCACCTCATCAAACTTCATGAACACGGGCCTTGTCCGATCCATCGCAGATCTTTCGAGCCGGTGGCGCAACCGCTTCTCGCGCTCGAATTAGTGTCATGTCGAGCGAATCGCAGTCCGGCTCGACCGAGACATCTCTGATTTATTCTCGGGGAAGAATGATTAGAGATTCCTCCACTACGGTCGGAATGACAAAAGAGGAAACAAATCATAATGCAGTGGCTAAGCTGCGCGTCGTGTAATGACAGGCAATTGGTCCATCGCCGATCTGACCAACCGCTGGCGGCGCCGCTTCTCCCGCTCACGAGAATTATCTGAGCATCTGCGGCTCGGTGCGCGCGGGAAAAACTGGCCTGTGCCTTTCTCCGGCGCAAAGGCTACAGAATTCTTTACCGTAATTTCCGGGCGCGGCATGGCGGTGAAGTCGATATCGTTTGTCGCGATCGCGATACTCTCGTCTTCGTCGAAGTTAAAACGCGCACTCGAGAAGATTTTGGACGGCCCTTTGAAGCGGTCAATGCTGCGAAACGCAAATTGATTGCGCGGGGCGCGTTGGCCTGGTTGCAATTGCTGGATAACCCAGACATTTCTCGTCCGGTTCGACGTCGTCGAAATTATCCTGGCTGAAAACGGGCAACCGCGCTTCGAACTAATCCGCGACGCCTTCCCACTCTCCGCACCTTACGTTTACTAGTCGTTTTAATCTCTCCAGGAACACAAGTCTCAGGACTATGCGCCACACAGGCTTCCAAGCCTGTGTTCCGACGCGGCTAATTCGCCCGTCGTCCCGAGCGCAGTCGAGGGATCCCGAGAGCTAGCTTTAAGGTATCACCACGGGATCGTTCGACTTCGCTGCCGCTTCGCTCAGTACGATAATGGGAAACTTGACGGCTTTAAGCCGTCAAGTTTGCGTTATGCTGAATGCAGTCGAAACAGAGTTTCGGAAAGGCGCGGTTCCCAAACTGGAGTTTGGGAACAAGAGCGGGGAAAGGAACAAAAGTCTGGCGACTTGTGCGCCACCCCGCGCGTTCAAGGCTGCACCGACCGCAGCTAACAATTCGTAGGAGAGCACACTCAGGCAGTAAATCGCCGCCGTTTCTACCCGCAGAATGATGGGACCGAGGGTGATGGGACGGCAGCCGTTGCTCCGCGCCAGATTGAGCTCCGCCGGGGTGAAATCGCCTTCCGGACCAATGCACATCAGAACACTCGCCGGACGAGCGTGATGTTCGCGTTCGTAGTCAGCCAGCACCGTCTTTAAATGGACTGCATCGGATTGAAGCGAACCAATCAAACGAAGTTGTTGTAGAGGCGTTTGTGTCAAACGCCTGGAGAAGGGTTCGGCGGTTGCGCACAACCGCCGCTGCAACATCACCCGCAAAGAAGTCACGCGGCGTTTTCGGAGTTGCACCGTCGGCAGCCAGTTTTGTCCACATTGTTTGGCCGCTTCGATCGCGACCTGTTGCCATTTCGCTTGTTTTTGCGCCGCTTCCTTCGCCTCTAAATGAACAATGGTGCGCTCGGAAATCAGTGGCGCTATCTCCGCCGCTCCGATCTCGACTGCTTTCTGCACGATTAGATCCATGTTTTTCCCTTTCGGGATGGCCTGCGCCAGCGTGATCCGACAGGTCAGCGGCGGCACGCGCGCCTCGTACATTTTGCGTACGACAACTTCCCCGCGGGTTACCTTCGCAATTTCAGCCGTGACTTCATGGCCGCGACCATTGAACACAACCACCCGCCCACCAGCTTGAAGCCGAAGCACATCGCGCGCGTGATGCGCTTCCGCTCCCCTAAAACGAGCGAGTCAGGATTCCAATCTTCTGGGGCGATGTAAAAGCGATGCATTAAATTGATCCGTCATCCCGAAGGTGAGCCGAGGGATCCCGTTGCGCTCAACTTTAGGGATCATTACGGGATCCCTGGACTGCGCTCGGATGACCGGAGCGGGCTAGCGAAAGAAATCTTTGGCGCGATCGAAAAACCTCTTATGCAAGGGGCTGTTATCTTCGCCGACGAGAGCGGCAGAACTCCTCCAGCTTACGGCGCTGCTCCGAATTCAATCGCGTCGGCACTTCCACAATCACCGCGCGCCAGCAAGTCACCCCGTCCGCGTCCTTCAACATTCACAACGCCTTTGCCACGCAATTTAAAAATCTGTCCAGTTCTGAGTGCCAGCTGGAATCTTCACGTTCGCCTTACCTTCGAGCGTCGGGACAGGAACCTCGCCGCCAAGCGCAGCTAACGGAAAAGAAATCGGGACTTCGCAATAAAGATCATCTTCATCGCGCTGAAACACCGGGTGCTCCTTGATGTGAAGCACGACGTAGAGATCGCCCGGTGGCCCGCCGCGGATGCCGGCTTCGCCATTTCGTGAAGAACGCAAGCGCGAGCCGTTCCCGATACCGGCCGGGATTTTCAATTTGATCCGGCTGGAATTTTCGACCCGCCCTTCGCCGCCGCATTTCCGACACGGTTTTTCGATAATTTGTCCGGCTCCCGGCAGCGCGGACAGGTTTGCGATACCTGGAAAAAGCCGCGCGAACTAATTACCTGCCCGCGACCCCCGCAGGTCGGACAATTGATCGAACGTGAACCCGGTTCTGCACCGCTGCCACTGCATTGGTCGCATGTATCCAGCTTGCGAATTTCGATCTCTTTCTCCGTGCCAAAAGCTGCTTCTTCCAAAGTAATCTGCATGTCGTAGCGCAAATCGGAACCGCGCTGCCGTTCTTCCGCGCGACCGCCGCCGGCACCCCCGAAAAGCTCTCGAAAATTCCTCCGCTGCCGCCCCCAAAGACCTCGCGGAAAATATCGAAGGGATCGTGGAACCCGCCCCCGAAACCGGGTCCGCCTTGCGAAAACGCGGCGTGCCCGAATCGATCATAGGCGGCACGCTTATCGACATCGATCAGGACGTCATAAGCTTCGCCCAATTCCTTAAATTTTTCCTCGGCGTGCGGATCGTCCGGATTCTTATCCGGATGGAATTTGACTGCGAGCTTGCGATAGGCCCGCTTGATTTCGTCCTCAGGCGCGCCTCGGGCAACCCCGAGCACTTCGTAATAGTCGCGTTTGGTCGTAGGCATTTAGGATGGTGAACGGCAGGCGGACAGTGACATGAAAGCAAGGTTTCTGCCGACTGGAGCTTCTAACTTCTCACTTCTACTTCTCTTTTCACTTCTCTCCCCACGCTATGCAGACAGGATGTGCGCGCTACCCTCTCACTCATTACTGCTTCTGGCGGCGCCGCTCGAAACCACCACCGCCGCTGGTCGCAGCAGCCGATCTTTTAAGCGATAGCCACGGCGGGTTTGTCGAATGACCCGGCCTTCGGGAACTTTATTGCTTGGTTCGTGGCCGATCGCCTCGTGCAGGTTGGGATCAAATTGTTTTCCAACCGCATCGATTGGTTCCAGTCCATTAGCCGTTAGAAAATCGTTGAGTTGCTTAAGGACCATGCTCATTCCGGAGTAAATAGGCGAACGCTCGCCCTCCTCGCGGGCGGCAGAGAGTCCAAGCTCGAAGTTATCGACGATCGGGACCAGGCGTTCGAGCAACGAACGATTGGCGTATTTAATCCCTTCATCGCGCTCGCGGGCGGCGCGCTTTTTGTAATTCTCAAAGTCCGCCTGGGTTCGCAATGCCAGGTCGCGAAAGCGATCGAGATCGCCTTGCAAACTCGCAACTGGATCGTCCGTAGCGTCTCCGTCGGTCGAACTGTATCCGGGCTCGGCTGGCACTGGAGGTGGAATTTTGTCTTCTTCGCGTGGTTCAGGGCTGGTCTTTTTCATGTTTACGAATGGTAATTAGAGTGATGTCATCGTTCTGTGGATGCGCACCCACGAAATTGCGCACGTCATCAATTAATCGCGTGATAATGGCCGAAGCGCCGTGTGCTGCGCTCGCCCGCACCGATTGAATCATCCGGTCAATGCCGAATTCGAAACCCTCGGCATCCAAGGCTTCCGTCACGCCGTCGGTGTAAAGAACCAGGCAATCATCCTGCTCGAGCCGGATTGCGAAATCGTTCGTGATCCGATCGAACACACTCCCGCTATCGATGCCGACGACCATTCCGGGTGGCTTGATTAATTCGACCGTTTGCTGGGCGCGACGATAGAGCAAGGGGGCATCATGGCCAGCGCGCGCCAGCGTGATCGAACCGACAGAATGGTCCACCACCAAATATGCCATGCTAATGAACATGTCCTCTTTGATGTCAGGATAAAGCTGGCGATTGACTGCCTTCAAAACCTCGGCCGGCGACGGATTTTGCGGTGCCTGACTGCGCAAAACGCTGCGGCAAATCGCCATGATCAATGAGACGCGGAGCACGCCTTTGCCCGAAACATCGCGCGATCGCCACGCCGAGCCGATGTTCGTCCACCCGGATGTAATCAAAGTAATCGCCGCTGACCTGCCGGGCCGGAATGTTGATCCCGGCAATTTCGAACCCGGGAACGGCCGGCGATTTTTCCGGAAGCAGAATCCGCTGAATGTCGCGCGCGATTTCCAGGTCGTGATCGAGCCGCTTTTTTCATTCGCTTCGGAGTAAATGATGGCGTTGTAGAGGGCGAAGGCGGATTGCTCAGCGATCGATTTGAAGACAACAAAATCACTCGGCGTGAATGGCGCACCCATCGGACCGTTGCCAACCGCGAGCACGCCCATGTTTTGCTTACCGTAAAGCAACGACGTGGCCATCAGCGAAGCGGTCCCGAGAGGTGTTTCGCGCAAGCGCGCCAATTCCGGCACGTCTCGTACATCGGCCAGCGAAACGGGTTGCGCCGTCTGCCAGACGGTGCCGATCAAACCTTCGCCCGGTGGAACACTATGCATCCGCAAGAATCCTTCCAAGGCAGCGGGGGCAGTCGCGGCCTGATGCAAAATGTGACCCGGCACCGGCACCAGCGGCGGACAACCCTTGGAAAGAAATACCGGCACCAGTTTGTTCCCGCTTCGATCGGTGAGATAGAGCGCGCCGCCATGAGCGTCGAGAATTCGGGTGGCCCCTTCCACGATCAGCCGATGCAAATCATGCGGCTTGATCGTTTCTCGAAACGCTTCACCCAACCCATGTAAAAAATCGAAGACGAGGGTTTCTTCGACCTGGATTTCCTCCTTCGAGCGCTCGAGGGCATGAACCTTCCGTCTTTGGCGGAAGGAAGTGAAAATCCAACCACAAATCGCGATAGCCAGGGCGGCGTAGAGAAGAGTCGGCCACATGAAGTCGGCAGCCAACTTACTTCTTTACCGGGTTGTCGTGAAGGTCTTGCTTGAGGTAGTCGAGAACGTCTTTGAACCGCAAAAGATTTTCCGGCGCCGCTTCACACAGCGCTTCGTGAGCTGCCAGCATTTCCTTGGCTTGCTCTTTTTTTCCAGGGTTTTGGTGGCCAGTGCGCCGCATTCCGGAGCGCGCGCGCCGTTGCTGGAGATTTGAAAAAGTTGATCGAGACCAAGGCCGGAAAGCAATTGGCGGCTGCGTTCGCCGCAATGCACCACCCGAAGGTGTCCCTGCCCAAGTTCCTTCAATCGCAGGGCCAGTCCCGCCATTGTTCCCATAAAAGTGGAATCCATCATCACGCAATCGACGAGATCGACCACGAACTCGCGATAGCCGCGGTCCACCATTTCGCGGGCAAACTGCTTGAAATTTCCGCTGTTCAGAAAATTGCCTTTGCCCTCCACCCGGACCCAGACGGCAGGGCCGCTTACTCCGACCTGAATCGACGATTCCACAAGTAACTATAGAAAGTTATGGAACTTAGCCCTGGCAGTCAAACAAACTAGTCCCATAAGAAAGAGCGTTTCTCGGCTACGATCCGGCCGTGTTCGATGAGTAAACAACGCCAAGCCAGCACTTGCCCGTCATCAAAATACTCATCGCCCACCACTCGAAATCCGCTGTGATTCGTCCCGCGGACGTTCTGGTAGGCCTGTTCTTTTGCCTGCACAAAAGCCCGAAGTTTCTCCTGTTTGTATTCAAACCGGACCGTCAAATCCGATGGCCGCTTTGCCCGCCAGAAAAAATCAAAGTATTGCCCGAAGCGTTGCCGTTGCATCGAGCGCGGTGACTGCGCCGTACATCCGATAAGAGCGTTCAAAATTTATCGAGGCTTCCTGAACCGCGGCACTCGCTTTGGAACTGCCCTTCTTCGTCAGACTCGCGGGAGTGTTCCCTTTCTGTCCTTGGTTGGCGGGAAGGGTCTGGCGAGAGCGAGTAAATCTTGGCTTTGCGAAACTGGAAATCGGGATTGAGCGCCAGTGGAAATTTCCGTTGCTCGGTATCAGCCCCAGCGACAGAGCTCACGCTTAGTAGAAGCGCGACCGCGCAGATAAATCGCATTACCATATCAAACGGGCTGCCTGCGACCCTGTCAATGCGGAGCGAATGTCCGGGAGCGAAACACGGGCCTCTGGCCTGTGCGCCCAGCGGGTTTCTAAACCCGCTGCTCTTAGCAACGCCGAATTGGCGGGGCACCACCGTGCAGGACCCCTTCAGCGGATTAAAACTCCGCTGGGCGCACAGACTGGAAAGTCTGTGTTCCTATTCTCGCGTTCCAAATCAGGAAACTAATCGAATGGCAGTTTCCCTGCAGAAACACGCGGCTAAATTTCGGTGTGATCGATGTCCGATATGAGCGTGGCGTCTTTTGCCACAACAGAATCTTTGGCTCGACCCCTGGGAGGCCAAGGATTTCGCTTTCGTTTCTCACGCGCACAGCGATCACATTGCACCGCATCGCGAGATCATCGTTTCAGAGCGAACCGCTAGTTTGATGCGAGCCCGCCTCCCCGGAAAACGCAATGAAATCATCCTGCCATTCAGCCAGGAAAAGGATGTCCGGGGAATGCGGGTGACCTTGTTTCCAGCGGGTCATATTTTTGGTTCGGCTCAGCTTTTCTTACGCACCGAGAATGATTCGCTGCTTTACACCGGCGATTTCAAATTGCGCCAAGGTCAGTCGGCCGAGGCCACGGAATGGACCGCGGCCCACACTCTGATCATGGAAACAACTTACGGCATTCCCCGTTATCGCCTGCCGCCGACCGAGGAAGTGATCGCGCAAATCGTCGCTTTTTGCCGCGATGCGATCGAGAACAAGGAAGTTCCAGTGCTACTCGGCTATTCGCTGGGCAAAGCGCAGGAAATCCTTTGTGCGCTCGCCGGAGCCGATCTGACGCCGATGCTGCACGGTTCAGTTCTATCAAATGACGCGTATTTACGAGCAATACGGCCAGAAATTTTGCCATTACCTTCGTTATCATGCGAATGATCTCGCCGGCAAAGTTCTGATTTGTCCGCCGAGCGCGAATCGCTCACGCATGCTGGAAAAATTCCGCGCAAACGGGTAGCCATGATCAGCGGCTGGGCGGTCGATCCGAACGCGATTTATCGGTATCAGGTGGACGCGGCGTTCCCGCTTTCCGATCATGCCGATTACGATGATCTGTTGCGTTATGTCGAGCTGGTGGGACCGAAACGGGTTTTCACTTTGCACGGATTCGCCGCGCAGTTTGCACGTGATTTGCGCGCGCGCGGTATCGAAGCGTGGGCGTTGACCGAGGAAAATCAGATGGAGCTCACCTTGGGGACGTCTCTCGCGCAATTACCCGATACAGCCATCGCCGTTTCAACCGCGCAATCGAATGGTCTGCCGCCGGTGACGGCGGCAGCTACAACGGCCACTCCATCGGAATTTCTCGCTTTCGCGAATGTCGGCCAGGCCATTGCGGCGACGCCAGCGAAGCTCGAGAAGGTCCGTCTGTTAGCAGAATATTTCTCGACGCTCGATGATGAGCGACTCGCGTTCGCCACGGTTTATTTTACCGGTCATGCCTTTCCCCAAACCGATCTGCGCACGCTGCAAGTGGGCGGCTCCGTTATTTATCGTGCCCTTGGCAGCGCGACAAAAATCAGCGACGCAGAATTTCGACGTATCGCTCACAGTCACGGCGACGCCGGCAAGACTGCGTTCGAGGTGCTCGACGGCCGCACTGTTCCAGAGCCTTTCGGTATTGCAGATTCCTACAAGTTTTTTGAACAACTCCAGAAATTGCGCGGACCTGTTGCGAAAAAGGAATCGCTGCAAAATCGGTTGGCGCGTCTCTCGGCGCGGGAAGGCCAGTATGTGGTCAAGATTCTCACTGGCGATCTGCGTATTGGATTACGCGAAGGACTGGTCGAGGAAGCAATCGCCCAGGCGTTTAATGCGCCGCTCGATGAGGTGAAGGAAGCGAACATGCTCCTGGGCGACATCGGACGCACCGCGGTTCTGGCAAAAATAACGAGCTTCATCGGGCAGAGCTTTCGCTCTTCCGCCCAATCAAATGCATGCTCGCCAGTCCTGAACCAACCGCCGAAGCAATCTGGAAACGGTTCGTCGATGTAGCTGCCGCTGTCTCAGCGGCAGAACCGAAAAACCTGACGCCCGAGACGGCGCCAGCTACAACTGTAGCCGCGGTCGCTGACCGCGGCCCGGCGCCAACGACGCCGGCTACAATATACGTCGAGGACAAATTCGATGGCATCCGCGCACAGCTGCACGCCAGCCGGGCGCGCGCGGAAATATTTTCACGCGATCTCAAGCGTATCACCGGACAATTCCCGAAATCGCCGAGCAGGCGCGCGAATTTTCAGAAGAGGTAATTCTGGATGGCGAGATCATCGCGTTTGCCGAGGATCGCAAGCTGACATTCTTCGATTTGCAGAAACGGCTCGGGCGAAAAACCGACGCCCTCGACTTATTTGAGACTTCTTCGGCGGACGTGCCGGTAATATTTGTTGCCTTCGATCTATTATTCTTGGACGGCCGTTCTTTGTTGAGAACGCCGCTGCGCGAACGGCGCGAGCTGCTGCGCGGTCTGAAATTGCCTTCGAAATTTCAAATCGCATCGGTGGTGGCGGCGCATTCCGCTAACGAGATCGAGAACGAATTCAAACGCGCACGGCTGCGTTTAAATGAAGGGCTCATGGTCAAGGATCCGGAAAGTTTTTATTCGCCGGGACGGCGCGGAATGTTCTGGTTCAAGCTGAAGAAGGAGCTGGCGACGCTCGATGTCGTGGTCGTGGGAGCCGAGCTTGGTCACGGTAAAAGAAATCACGTGCTCAGCGACTATACCTTTGCCGTGCGGGACGAAGGGAGCGGCGAATTATTACCAATCGGCAAAGCTTATAGCGGACTGACCGATGCCGAGATCGCCGAGCTGACCGAACATTTCAAACAAAACACTCTGGTTGAGCGCGGGCGTTATCGCGAAGTCAAACCGGACATCGTCTTGAAGTTGCCTTCAATTCCATTCAACCAAGCACGCGCCACTCCAGCGGACTCGCCCTGCGTTTTCCCCGAATCAAAGCCATTCGGCGCGACAAGACGATCGAAAATATCGATACTCTGGCCTACGCCCAGCAATTGGCGACGGAACAAAATCGCGGCAACAGCTCACCGTCATCCCGAGCGCGGTCGAGGGATCCCGCCGCGTAAGCTTTAAGGTAACTTCAACGGGATCCCTCGGTCCGAGCCGGACTGGCATTTTCGCTCGGGATAGGGAACTCAAGGCGAAGGAGACGGCGAAACGGACGGGTTCGCTCGCTTTTTGGCACTGGCGTTGCGAATCCAGGAGCTGGTCGCGGGCGTTGCGGTGGCGAGTTTTTCAGCCCGCGGCCCGGCCTCGGAGGGAACGGGTGAAGTAACCGGTGATGAAGTTAAACTGAGCTCGGCCGATACGGTTGCCTGCGGAAAGGGAGTGCCCGTTGATAACGGGTTAAGGCGCAGGCGCGGCTTTGAAGTAACGACTGGTTTTCGCCACGCTCGGGCGTTTGCACGGTTGCCTCCGGTGTGGATGAGATCGTGGGCGTGGGTGTCTCAGTCGGCGATAAAATCGGAGTTTCCGTGGCTGTAAGAGTGACACTTGCCTCCGGTTGCGGCGTTATCGATTTAACCGGACTCGGTGTCGCCGCCAGGTTTGTCGGAGTCGGCGTGTTCTCGATTGCTTCCGGTCCTTCCGCCGGCACAGGCACTTCAGTTTGAATCTGGGCAAGCACTCGTCGCTGGCTTGCTGTCTCTGACATGCAAAAAACATGCGCTCAGGGTCAGAAAGCAAAAGCCTTTTGCATCAACCTTTAGACCTTTCTTACCATTCTATTTCAGTGTGTGACATTGGCTCGCAGCCGGCAAGCTTACGTCATCCCGACCCGACTTAGGGTGTCGGCGAAGCCGAAGCTTCCGGGGCAATGCGGGTGACGGTCGTACTCTCAATCTGATCGCGATGCGCATTTTGCCAGTTGGCGTAGGTCGCAACTACGACTAGACCAACAACAATCGCAATCATCGCGATCCACGCGCCTTTCGACACGCGCTCCTCCTTGTCCTTACCCGTTTCCATCGATCGTTAGTTTAGCAATTTCGTTCATCACCTGCTCGCTCAAACGTTGATACACGTCTTTTCCTCGTTCAGCGATGTCCGCTTCAGTGAAAAAATCGGATGCCCAACCACGATGGTAATGGGATGAAAGCGGATTTTCTTGCTCCCACGTGGCCAGGCTTCGTGCGCGCCGAAGATGCGCATCGGCACAACCGGCGCCAGCGTTTTCGCGATCACCAGGCCAAGACCAGGGCTGGGCCGGCTGCAAATTACCGTCGAGGGTGCGCGCTCCTTCCGGAAACACGAGTGTCGCTTCGTCCCGCCCGCAAAATTCGAATCAATGCTTTAAGAGCGCTGCGATCGCTGCCTTCCTGATCGACTGGAATGACGTTCAGCTTGGGCAGAAGCCAGCCCCAAAACCAGTGCTCGAGCAATGTCCTGCGGGCGAGAAAAAATCGCGCGATCGGAAGCGTTTCCCGCCAGCGGCGGATCGAAAAAGCTCTGATGATTCATCGCCAGGATCACCGGTCCGCTTTGGAGCATGCGTTCGCGATGCCGGATGCGAAATCGAAAAAGACTTGGGCCAGTAAACGGGAGAGAGTGTAGCCCAGCCAATAGTACGGATTCATCCGTTGCGGGCGCGCTGTCGCTGTTTGGGCGTGAATGGGCAAACCTTTTCTTACTAATTGCTGGATAATTCGATCAACCACGCCATCGATGGTGAGCGAAGAGGTGTCGATCACCGCAGCATCCGGCGCGACGACGAGTGGTGAGGCGGCGCGCGAAGAATCAGCGCGATCGCGCGCGGCGATTTCATCGCGTTGCCCTTCGGCCGAGCCGCCGTTGCACCCGCACCTCCGGGGAGGCATCGATATAAAATTTGAAAGGCGTTTCCGGGAAAACGACTGACCCGATGTCGCGGCCTTCCATGACGACATTGCCTTTCCTGGCGTACTCACGCATGTGAGCGACGAGAATCTCGCGAACACGCGGGACGCTACTGACCAGAGAAACGGCGCGGGTTAACATCGTCGTCGCGCAAATGCAGAGTGGGATCGTGATCATCAATTAAGATGCGCGATTGGTTATCGATAAGATCGCAGACAATTCTTGATCGCTCGACGGCGGCGGCAACAGCAGCTGGTTCGCGCACGTTGACGCCGCGTTGTAAAACGTGCCAGGTCACCGCGCGATACATCGCCCCGGAGTTGACATGGAAAATTGAAGCCGCTGGGCCAAAGCGCGCGCTACGCTGCTTTTGCCGGAAGCGGCGGGACCATCGATGGCGATGACGTGATGGGCGGGCATTGAGGCTTGCGACGTTTCTTCATTGGAAATCGCGCGGAAGCAAGCTCTTGGTCACTGCGACTGCATCTCGAGCAAAAGGCTGCCCCGAGCGAAGCCGAATGGGTTGCCTCGATAGAGCAGCTAACGATTATTCGTCAACCGGCGCCATCGAGCGCGATCCGATCACCGGCGTGCTTCCCGGGCCGCGCTTTGTTGTCATGAATTGTTCGAGCGCATTTCTGAAACCGGGATAGGAAATTTCCACGCACTCGGCGTCCTGGATGATCGTTTCGCCGTCGGCGAAGAGCCCGGCAACGGCAAACGCCATGGCGATGCGATGATCACCGAAGCTCGGGACGCGTCCGCCACGCAACGGCGCCGGGCCGTGGATCTCAAGCCCGTCGCTTAATTCGATCACTTGCGCGCCCATCGCTCGCAAGTTGTGAGCGATTGCGGCAATGCGGTCGGTTTCCTTCACCCGCAATTCCTGAGCTTGCCGGATGATGGTGGTGCCGTTGGCAAGGGCGCCAGCCACCGCCAGCACCGGAAGCTCGTCGATCAATTGCGCAACTTCTTTCCTTGAATAACGGTGCCTTTCAACATGGCACCCGTTATTTCGACGATGCCGCGTGGCTCGAGTTGATCCACATCTTCGATCGCTTCGCGAACCTGGGCTCCCATGCGGACCAGCACACCGAGCACAGGTGTGCGTGTGGTATTCAAACCGAGTTCGCGAACAAGCAAATGTCCTCCGGGTTGCGCGGCTGCCGCTGTCAGCCAGTAAGTGGCGCGAGGAGAGATCACCGGGAATTCGGAAGTCGCGCGACTCTGGAACCTGATCGCCAAAAATCGCGACGGTGCCGTTTTCATCCCGCGTCGTGCGAACAAAGAAGTAACGCAGCATTCGCTCGGTGTGATCGCGCGTTTGCGTTTCCTCGACAATTGCGGTTTTTCCTTTGGCAAAAGACCGGCGAGCAAGATTGCGCTTTTCACCTGCGCGCTGGGGACCGGCATTTGATAGCGAATTCCGCGCAAAGAGCCCCGCGAATGCGCAGCGGTGGGGTCTGGTCGGCACCTTCCGCGGTAATGTTTGCTCCCATCCGCTGCAATGGAGCAATGACGCGATCCATCGGCCGCCTGAAAGAGAAGCGTCTCCCACCAGGCGACTCTCGAATGTTTGCCCTGCGAGAAGTCCCGCCATCAACCGCATGGTGGTAGCGGAGTTGCCGCAATCAATGTCGCCGGCTGGCGCACTGAGCACTCGCTTTTTCCATGGACGATAATTGCATTGGCCTCCGCCTCATCGATCCGAACCCCGAGCGCGCGCAACGCATTAACGGTTCGCATGCAATCGTCGCCCATGAGGAATCCATCGAGGCGGCAAACTCCGTTGGACAGCGCTCCGATGATGGCGGCGCGATGCGAAATGCTCTTGTCCCCCGGCACGGTGATTTCCGTGTCGATGTGAGGTGCGCGTTTGACGCGAAGTTCCATTTAACCTTTCAAATCCCCAGCCGCCCCAAACCTGGAAGGAGGAATCATCCGATATCCGGCGCGCTTGTCCAGCAACCCGACTCTCTTCACCCGGAACGAAGCGAGCTTCCTACGGGACCAGAAAGATCTTGTTGGTGTAGGGATCTTTCACTTCGGTTCCCGGTGGGAACCCGCGAACATCAACATAGCCCTGATTAGGTGCATAGGGGCTGGTGACAAATCCGGGTTTATTCGGCACCGGAATGCCGTAAGGGAGATCGCCCTTGGTCGTCCTCGCGGCCGGGGAGGCGGAGGCTTCCGGTGGAGGATTCTCCTCGGTGGTCGACGGCGGCGCCGGGGGCTGGTTCGGATTGTAGGGCTGCGTGATCGGCTGCTCTTCGGGCGCATTTGGATAACGCGCGACGCGATGACGCACTGGCGGCTCTTCGTCAGCGCAGGATACAAAGATAAAACCGCCCAGAAAAACGAGCCACGATGAACATTTCATAAAATCGATTCGACGAAACCGCCCTTTTCTAATTCAAGCCTAATATACTGACAACCGAAAAGCGCGCTCTTCGATAATTGAGCTGCCATGCAATATCGCTCAGCCGATACATGTCGCGCGCCATTACTTTTCGATTCTATTCAAAGGATGACGCGCGTGGAGAATTCTATCCTCGTGGTTGATGACGATCGAGCGAGCCGGCGTTTGCTGGCGCGAACGTTGACCGCTGCCGGCTATACCTGCGCCGAAGCCGAAAGCGGCGAAGAAGCGCTGGAATTGGTTCGCAAGCAGCCGCCCTGTCTTCTCCTCCTTGATTACGACATGCCCGGCCTGAACGGGGCTGATGTCTCAAAGCAAATTCGGGCCGATCCTTCTCCGGCAATAGCGCAGATTCCGACCATCATGCTCACTGGTCACGGTGGAGAGGAAAGTGAAGTGCTTTGTCTGGAAGCGGGAGCGGATGATTTCGTGACCAAGCCCATCCATCCCGAGGTGTTGCGCGCACGCATCGAAACCCAATTGCGTTTGCGTTCGATGCGCGAGCAACTGCTCAGGCAAAACGAAGAATTGGAAGCGTGGCGCGGAAATCTGGAACAGGACCTTGATGCGGCGCAACGAACGCAACGCTCGCTTATTCCAGCAACACCACCGGCGTTGCCGGGCTGGGAAATTGCCGCGTTTTATCGTCCGGTCATCCAGGTGGGTGGCGACATTTACGGCTGGCTGCGCATGCGCGATGGCCGGATGCTTTTTTGGATTGCTGATGCCACCGGACATGGCGCGGCGGCCGCGTTGTTGACCACGTTGGCGAAATTGCTTTTCATCACGCCAACGCCGAAAACGAAACCCCGACGGAAATCATGCGTGCAGTTGATCGCGATTTTCGCAGCATTCTCGGCGCCCGCTCCTTCATGACGGCGATGTGCGTGGCGCTTGATCCGCGAAGCGGCGCGGGCAGTATCGTGGGGGCCGGCCATCCGCCGTTGCTGGTGGCACGACACAACGGCGAAACCGAATCCATCGCGTCGACCTCGCCACCGCTCGGGCTGGTTGCTGGGTCAAGCTTTAGCGAAACGCCAGTGCGACTTGAGCAGCGGAGATTTATTTCTGCTTTACACCGACGGTTTGTATGGCGCAGGCGACGACCGATCATCCCAGGCTCGCCCCTGCGATGGTGGCGAAACAATTACTCGCCGTGCCAGGCAATGCACAGTCCTTCCTGACGACATTTGTTGCGCGACTCCGTCTCTTCCTCGGCTACCCCCGTCCCACCGGATGACATTGCGGCGCTGGTGGTCCGGCGCTTCAATGGAAAAAATTAATTTCCCTCGAGGCAAAAATGTATTGCCCTGTTCGTTGCTTCGGTTTTAATCAGCGGTCATGCCGAAAACCAAAGCCAAAAGTCAAACACAAGCCGAACGCCGCATTCATGCGCCCCGTCCAGCCTGATGAAAAACTCTCTGCCATCGTTGGGTCGAAACCGCTCCCGCGTTCCGAACTCACGAAAAAACTGTGGGACTACATCAAGAAACACGGTTGTCAGGATAAAAGAAACGAACCCAGATTAATGCCGACGATGCGCTTCGCCCCGTTTTCAACGGCAAAAGTCAGGTGAGCATGTTCGAGATGACCGAAGCTCGTCTCGGGACATATCAAATAAGATCTTCTGGTGACGGCCCGGCGTTTTCCCGCGCCGGGCTCTCCCCTTTTCGGGGGGGCAATCGTAGCGTGACGGCTCTGGTTCGCTTGTAGCTGGAATCGAATTGACCTCCTTAGCTGGGAGCAGCGGTTCCAGAGACACCGGCTTCCAGCCGAGGCCGGAAAACTTCGCTAACCCAGCCCGGGCAATCTGCAGCAAAGCTTGCGCAAGCCGCTTCTTTGGCGGACACTTGTGACGTGAAGAAACTGGTTCTCTTCTGTTTAGCGATTTTCCTTTCTGCCGCTTTTGCCCCGGCCGAGGTTGACTGGCTGACTGATTTCGACGCAGCCAAGGCGAAGGCGAAATCGGATCACAAGCTTGTTCTGCTTGAGTTCACCGGCTCGGATTGGTGCAGCTATTGCAAGCTCATGCAGGCCGAAATTTTTTCCAAACCGCAGTTCAGGATGCGCCGCGAAGAATCTGATTCTGGTTGAACTCGATTTTCCTCGTGCCAAAGCGCAAAGCGACGCGGTCAGAAAGCAAAACATGAAATTGGCCAGCGAATATGAAATCGAAGGTTTTCCGACCTTGATCGTCTTGAATCCCGAAGGGAAGCGAGTGGCGAATTTCTTCGGCTACATCGAGGGCGGACCGGACGCGATCATTGCCGCGCTGGAAAAGTTGCGCAAGAGCTAGCGGACGAACGCCGGCTCGCTTTTCGAGGTCATAAAGGCGCGTTGCAATACATCCGATAGATCGCGCCGGGTAAACGGTTTCGGTAATGCCCCGCGGAATCCGTATTGCAAGAATTCCGCGAGCGCCGCTTCGTCGGAATAACCGCTGCAAATAATGGCAACGACGCTGGGATCAATGTTGCGCAGACGCGAGATCGTGGCCAGCCCGCCCATGCCGCCACGAATCGTTGCATCCAAAATCACTGCCTGAAAATTTTCGCCGCGGCGCATGGCGCGCTCATAGGTATTCACGGCTTCCACGCCGTCAGTCACGGCGGTGACTTCGTAGCCGGAAGTATTGAGCAATTGAGAAGTGAGCTCCCGAATTCCTTCCTCATCGTCCATCACCAGGATGCGTTGCAGAGTAGATGGCAATCCTGAGTTGGGGACGTTCTTTACCACCGCCGGTTCGGCCCTGGCTGCTGGAAGATAGAAGGCAAAGACCGCACCGGCAGGGGACGATTGTTCGAGATGCAACATCCCCTCGTGTTTCTTAACAATAGAAAAACTTATCGAGAGTCCCAATCCGCTGCTCACCGGTTTGGTAGTGAAATAAGGATCGAAAATTTTCGTCGCCATATCCACAGGAACGCCGCTGCCGTGATCCGCGATAGCGACCTTGATGTAGCGGCCGCCAGGCAGGAGCGCACCCGGTTTGTCGTCCAGTTCTACATTGCGCGCCGAAATATCCACCGTGCCGCCGGAAGGCGTCGCTTCGCGAGCGTTAATCATGAGCGCGTTGATTACCTGCTCGATTTGGGTTGGATCAACTTCGGTCGGCCACAGGTCCGGCGGAATATCCATTTCCGCGCGTAGATTCGAGCCGTGCAGCGAAAAGTGGGCTGACTTAACCAGCAGCTCGGACATTCTCACAATTTTTTCACCGGCGAACCGCCTTTGGAGAAAGTGAGCAACTGACTCGACATGTGGGCGGCTTCCTGCGCCGCCTGAGATGCTTTAGCGAGGCAACCAAGCAAATTCTTTTCTTCCACCGGCGCTTCCAGTTGGGCCAGGCCAATGTTGCCGGAGATGACGGTTAGAATATTGTTCAAATCGTGGGCGATTCCGCCGGCCAGCGTCCCCAATGATTCGATTTTGCCTTTAGTGAGCCGGTCGTCTTCTGCGCGCTTACGCTCGGTGACGTCACGAAAGAAAGCGGAGACTCCTCCGCCGCTGGGATAGGCGTGCACTTCGAACCACTTCGTTCCGCTCGGGTCGCACGCTTCAAATTCGATTGGTGCCTGCTCGGCCATAACCCGCCGATAATTCTTCTCAAAAGTGGTACGCGAAGTTCGGGAAACTTCTGCCACAGCTCACCTCCCAAAAGCTCTTTGCGCGAGCGTCCGAACGAAGACTCTGCCTCCGGGTTCACATAGGTAAAGCGCCACGCGTAATCGAGCGCAAAGAAACCATCCGTCGTATTCTCGAGAATGTCCGTCAGGGTCCGGGCCGATTGCTGGAGTGCAACCCGCGCCTGGTTTCGTTCCGTGAGGTCTCGAATTTGCCGCTCCGCCACCGCCAGGCGCACATTGAGCAACGATAGATCGATTGGTTTGGTCAGGTAATCATTCGCCCCCACCTCCAGCGCCATCTCCAGATCTGCGCGATCGGTTTTCCCGGTGACGAGCAAAATGAACATCTCGTCGCCGTCCTGGCGCGCCCGCAATTCGCGACACAAGTCGATGCCGCTCTTTCCTGGCAACATCCAGTCCAGAATAAGGAAAGGGAAGGTTTCCGTGGCCATAGCGCGCTCGGCCTCCTCAGCGGTAGCGACCTGTGTCACTTTGTGGCCGCGCATTGCGATCAGCCGGGAGAGGGTTTTCCGGCTGTCGTCCTGGTCTTCGACAAGAAGAATGTTCATCACGCGATAATCGGCGTCAGTACGGCCTCTCGGCCTCCCGGCGAAGCTTGATCAGCCCCTCAAACATCGATGCATCCCAAAACAGCAGATTAGCTGCCAAATTCGGCCGCCCGGGAGCCGTAGCCCGGCTTTCCCTCCTCCGATTTTCCACAACCCGGTTGCGATGTTGGTGCCGCCGCGTTAATAAGGCAATCTGTCGCGCTTCTGAGTCTCATGCTGCGAAAATTCCGCGCACTTTTTTTCCTCGTTCCGGCGATGGTTGCATTGGCCCAGCAACCCTCGCCTCGCCCTCCCCTCGCCGGCAAAGCCAAAACCGCCGCCGATCCCGGAACAAAAAACAACGGTCAGCTCGGTGCACGTCGATGGCCCCTACATCGCACTCACCTTCGATGATGGTCCAAGCGAAAACTGACGCCGCGGTTGTTGGATTTGCTCGGGCAACATCACATCCACGCCACTTTTTTGTCATCGGCGAGAATGTGGCGCAGCATCCCGAAATCCTGCAGCGCGCAGCACGGGAAGGTCACGAGATTGGCAACCACTCCTGGTCGCATCCCAATCTCGCGAAAATGTCGGACGACGCCGTGCGCAGCCAGATCAAGCGCACCGAAGAGGCGATCACCGGCGCGATTGGCTCACGCCCGGTTTTACTTCGCCCGCCCTACGGTTCGATTACGCCGCGTCAAAAACATCTTATTCACGACGACCTGGGCTATGAAATTATTCTGTGGGACGTGGATCCTCTCGACTGGAAGGAACCCGGTCCAAATATCGTTAGTAGTCGTATTCTGAAAGAGACGCGCCCGGGATCGATCGTGCTATCGCATGACATTCATGCGCAGACCATCCAGGCGATGCCGGCGACCTTAACCGAGCTCGAAGCCAAGGGATTCAAATTCGTTACCGTCTCCGAATTGTTGAAGCTACAGACGCCGGTCCCGCCGCCGACGCCAAAGCCGGTCAACGCGCCAACCGCCGCTCCTCGCCGGTTGTCGCCCCTTCGCCGAACGGTTAACGCTCGCGGCATGATCGCCGATCATTACTTGCAGCTTCGAACCGATCTCGAAACTGCGCTGATCCGATTGCTACGACTCGGCGCTGATCTGCAACGTAACCCGGGCTCATTAGAGACGCTGCACGCGCTTCTTATCGACATTCGCCAACCGCTCCTTTTTGTCGTGGTCGGTGAAGTGAAAGCGGGAAAATCCTCGCTTCTAAATGCGCTTTTCGGCCGCGAATTCGCCAAGACCGGCGTGTTGCCGGCAACCGATCGCGTCTGCATTTTTCGCTACGGCGAGGTGGAAAAAACGGTCGATGTCTCCCCAACTGATCGAACGCTATCTTCCGATCGATTTTCTGCGCGACTTCAATGTCGTCGATACCCCCGGCACCAACACCATGGTGGAGGAGCATCAACGCATCACCGAAGAATTTGTCCCCCGGGCCGATCTCGTGTTCTTCGTTTTTCCGTAGTCAATCCCTGGACACAATCAGCCTGGGACCTTCTCGCTTTTGTGCAAAAGCGCTGGCTGAAAAATATCGTTTTCGTTTTGCAACAAGCCGACCTGCGCGATCCCTCCGAGATTGCGGTGATTCGACGTCATCTTCAGGATACCGCCCTTCAGAAACTCGGAACCGCACCACCTATTTTTGCCGTTTCGGCGCGTCAGGCTTTACTCGCGCGGACGGGCGCGCCCAGAGCGGCCAGCCTCGAAGAAAAGAGCCAGATTGTTCCATTGCAAGAGCATATTGATTTGATCATGTCGGACGCGAGTGCACACGCGCTCAAGTTGCGGTCGGCCTGGCAAACAGCGCAGGTTGTTCTGCAAGAGATAGCCTCGGAAGTGCGCGAGGCATTTCGCACCATTCGCCAGGACGAAGAACGGTTCGAGCGTTTGATGCACTTCCTCCAGGCGCGCAAGGAGCAAACGTTGCGGCAGGTGCGCGGTTTTGTCCGCGGGGTCGAGCAAGCCTGTCGTGATTGCGCTGTCCAGGGAACGAGCTTTCTCGAGCAAACTGACCTTCTGGACCACCGTCAACATGATTTGGCGACGCGATTATTGGCAGCGCGATTTTCAAGACGAAATGGAAACCAAACTGCGGCAGATCGTGCAGCCGCAAATCGAAAATGCAGTGCAATTACTTGAGACCGATCTGCGTGGAATCTGGCCGCAACTGCAGGACATGATCGAGTCGCATTTTGCCGGCGACGTGAAATCTCAGGCGCCACGGACGCCACCGGATTTCGCGCGCCAACGCCGCGAGTTGTTGCAATCCATTCAACTGACTCTGGCCGAGCGAGGCGGCGGGAACGCCATTGAAGAACAAATGGCGGTGATATTTCGGGAAACATCGGACCGCTTGCGAATTCCGGCGGGCGTGGCGGCGGCGGGCGGACTGGTGGCACTGGTTGCGGCCATGAGTAGCGCCGCTATCGCCGATGTCACCGGGGTGTTGGCCGCTTCAGCCGCGATCATTGGAACTTTTCTGGCAAAACGACAGCGTGCAAAAATCTTACGCGTTTACGCCGAACAAATGGAAGCAAAACGCAGCGAGCTCGTGCTTGCGATCGAGAATCAGATCACTCATGCCATCGATTTGTTCTACGGCGAGATCAATGCCGCAATACAACCGCTCACCGCCTTCTGCACCGCGCAACGCGCGCACTATCAACTGCTCGTCGACCGGATCAACGAGCTCGACACGACTTTCGAAAAATTGCGTCCGCGCGTGGTGGGAAGCCGCGCCGACTAGCGCGAGGTGGCCCCGCCGGTTCTGCTGGACAAGGCGTGCCTCAGCCTGGCGCTTGGCAATCACGAAATGGTTGTTGTCACCATAGCTACGCCACGGCCCGGGCGGGACACCCCGCACTTCCACAAATTGCCAGTCGGTCACATCGGTTGGGCCGAGCCCGAGGTAATCGCGCACAGCCGGGGAGACATCGAGACCTGCTCCGTGATTCAGGTTCGGTTTCGGTCGCTCGTTCTGGAAAACATACTGGAAATGGTCGGTGCGGAAGGGTCCGCAATCTTCCCATTGGGCGTAGCAAACGCGATTGCCTTTGCGGATCGCCAGCCAGTGGTCTTTGCAAACAGAGCGGCCCGGTTCGGCATAGGCAGTCCTAAACCACGGAATCACCAGCGGCGCTTCCGGCTTGAATTGCCCGTGCGTGACGTCGTTGTAAGGGAGGGCGCAATAAAGGGATTCTGCCGGGGGTAAATGAAGCGGGAATATAATTCCTGCGCGAGGACGGCTCGGGAGTATCGAAGCCGCCGTAATTCGAGGTCCAGTTCGCGTCCCAGCAGCTCTTGTAATTCGGGACCGGATTATTCCCGCCGGCCTGCTCGCCTACCCAAAAGACCGTTGTCACGATGTTGGTTTTCCAAGGATATCGGGTGGCCGTGCTGGTCCGGGAAGCGGTTGGGACAAACACCTGCGGCTCGACTTTTAGTAAGGCTTGTTCGCGCAATTTCCGGGCGTATTTGGCGAAATCGGCTGCACTCTCGTAAGGCGATTGGGCCATTGCCACCCCCGTCCCAAGGAGCACTAAAGCGACGGCGGGAAAACCTTTTCTCATTAGCGTGGGTTGTTTATGCGAAAACTTGCCACCAGGCAAGGGTTTTTCCTCTTTTCGAGGAATCCTTCCCTGGCTGGCGGTTTGTCATCTGCAGCAGTATCCATTCCAAGTATTTAGCCACGCGACAGCACGGTATCGCGCCGAAAATGCGCTTCGTCCGTCTGCGGATAATCCAGGGTATAATGCAGTCCCCGGCTCTCTTTGCGCAGTAGGGCGCTGTCCACGATCAGGGCCGCCACCGTCGCCAGATTCCTCAGTTCGAGCAGGTCGACCGAGACCTTGAAATTCCAATAAAATTCGCGGATTTCGCGCTGGAGATTCCGCAAACGCGAGGCTGCGCGCTGCAGGCGTTTGTCGGACCGAACCACTCCGACGTAGTCCCACATCAGGCGCCGGATCTCGTCCCAGTTGTGATAAATCACCACCAGTTCGTCCACGTCCTGGACATTGCCCGAGACCCATTCCGGCAAGGCAATTTTGTGATCTTGCTCCTTCGGAAACTCGCGCACCAGTGCCTCGCAAGCCCGGCGCGCCACCACCACACCCTCGAGCAGCGAATTGCTGGCCAGGCGATTTGCCCCATGCAAACCGGTGCAACCCACTTCCCCGATCGCGTACAACCCCGCAGATTGCTCGCGCCGTTTATGTCTGTCTTGATTCCCCGCATTGATAATGCGCCGCTGGCACCACCGGAATTGGTTGCCGGCTCATATCGATCCCGAGCTGCAAACAGGTCTCGAAAATGTGCGGAAAACGTTCACGCAAAAACGCCTCGGACTTGTGCGTAATGTCCAAATAAACGCATTGCGCACCGCTGCGTTTGATCTCCGCATCGATTGCGCGCGCCACTACATCGCGCGGGGCCAGCGAGCCACGCGGGTGATATCGCGACATGAAATCCTCGCCGCGGGCATCACGCAAGATTCCCCCTTCGCCGCGGACTGCTTCAGAAATCAGAAACGAACGCTGTTCGGCGTGGAAGAGGCAGGTGGGATGGAATTGAACAAATTCCATGTTCGCGATGGCGACTCCGGCGCGCCATGCCATGGCCACCCCGTCGCCCGTCGCAACCGCCGGATTCGTGGTGTAAAGATAAACCTTCCCGCATCCCCCAGTAGCCAGCACCACCCGATCGCTTCGAATTGATAAAACTTCGCCCGTTTTCTCATCGAGCGAGTAAAGTCCCAGGCACCGATCTTCCGTTGCGAAACCAAGCTTGGCCGCGGTGATCAAATCGATCGCGGTATGGTTTTCCAGCAATTGCACCCGGGCCGATCGGCCGAGCGCCGCCAATAGCTTGTTCTCGATCTCGCGGCCGGTCACGTCCTGGACGTGCAACACTCGCCGCTTCGAATGCCCGCCCTCCCGCCCGAGATCGAGCTCGCGATGACCCGAAACGTCGCGTTCATCGAAATGGACGCCGACTTCCATTAGCTCGCGGATCGCCTCCGGAGCTTCCGTCACAATCGTGCGCACAACTTTTTCGTCGCAGAGCCCGGCGCCGGCTTCGATCGTGTCGCGCACATGCAACTCGAAAGAATCTTCATCACTCGTGACGCAAGCAATCCCGCCCTGCGCCCACGCCGTGTTGCTGTCCGCGCCTTTGCGTTTCGTGATCACGGCGACAGAACCGTGCTGCGCCGCTTTCAAGGCAAAGCTCAAGCCCGCGATCCCGCTCCCCACCACAACGAAATCGAATTCCTTCACGTCAGTCGCAAGTTATCGATTAATCGCGTTTCGCCGACGAAAACCGCAAGCGCGATAAGCGCGGTTCGGTCGCAGGCTTTCCAGCGGTTCTAAGTTTTCGGCATCGACGATGGTGATGTAATCAATACGTGCGCCGCTTTGCCGGGCTGACTACCTCCCTGGCGACGTCGATCAATTTGCTGACGGAATTTTCTCCGCCAGCGGCCAGTTCTTTCACCCGCAGCATGGCCTGATACAGCGCTGGCGCTGCGGCTCGCTCATCCGCGCTCAAGTATTGATTGCGCGAGCTCAACGCCAACCCGTCCGCCTCGCGCACCGTCGGCACACCGATAATTTCGATCGGGAAATTCAGGTCGCGCACCATTCGCCGGATGACCGCCAGTTGCTGGTAATCCTTTCCCCGAACACCGCCGCTGCTGGGCGCGAGCAAATTAAAAGCTTTGCACACCACCGTGCAGACACCCTGGAAATGTCCCGGCCGCGAGGCCCCGCAAAGCCCCGCCGACAACCGCGTCTCTTCGACGTAAACAGAGCGATCATCAAAATACATCTGGCGCGGACGAAAAAGCAGATTCACTCCAGCGTCCTCGCAAAATTTTTCATCTGCGGACTCCGGCCGCGGATATTTCTCAAAGTCCGATCCCGGCTCGAACTGCAATGGGTTAACGAAAATGCTGACTGCGACTTCCCCGGCATTTCCCGCACGTTCACGCGCGACGCGAATCAACTCCAGGTGTCCCCGATGCAATGCCCCCATCGTCGGCACGAGCACGGATTTGCCCGTTCGTCTGCGCACATGCGCATGGGCGGCATCAGTTGATTCGATAATTTTCATTTGGAAAACTCGGCGTCCCGAGGGAAACCGCCAGGCCGGGTCGGGCGAGGGATCCCATGATGGAATCTTTAAGGTAACGCAGCGGAATCCTTCGACTATGCTCGGGATGACGAATCCATCCAAATCGCCTGCCGTCCAACCGCAAACTTTCGATGCCTGAAATTTTTCCAGCCGGCGCGCTCAGCCAGCTTTCGCATTTCCAAGAAACTGAAGGCACGAGCCGCAGACAGTCGCGCATCCGTTTTCGTCATCTCATCGCGATAGATTGTCGCCGTCACAAAATACACGGCACAGCTCAACCAGCGGGCCCGGCGCAAATCGGCGACTAAAATTCGCGCAGCTCGAGAGTTCGCGAATTTTTGCAGCACGCGCACTGCGTCATCGTTGCTGAAATGATGAAGCGCGAGCGAACACAGCACCATGACATAGGAAAACTTGACGGCTTTAAGCCGTCAAGTTTAAGACCGGCGACAAGTTCCATTCGAACAAGTCCGCGCAACTAAAAGTTGATCTCTGGATAAGCAGCGCTCAGTCCTCGCGCAATTTCGATGGTCGATTCCTGCTGATCGATCGCGTCGATTTGAACCGAAACATTTTGTCGTCGCGCGTGATCGACGATCAGCCGTGGGATGTCGCCTGAGCCGGTGGCAATGTCCAGGACTCGCGCTTTCCCATTTGGCCTAAGCCAGCGTCGCAAAAATGTCGAATCAATCGGTGGCTGCCGAACCAGCGATTAAACGAGCGCAGATTGGCAAGGTCACGCTCCAGTTCGCGCGTGACCGGCTGCGGCCGGTCCATCAATTCCGGCAGCGCCGGATCGAACTGCCGCTTCACTTATTCCGCCAGAAAACTCCGCCAGCTCTCGGGCAACAGTGCCGATTCCACGTCGCTCGCAATCCGGCCTTCGAACGCCGGTTCAAAATTCGTGCTGGTGCCGTAAACCATGATTGCGTCCTCGCTTCCCTCTACCCGCACCGCATGCGCCACCCCCGGTGGAATGACGACCGCGACATTGTTCGGGCCGCGATGATTGTCGCCATCAATAAAAAATGCATGATGCGGCTGCGAAAACCTTCGCGCACATCGCGCAAAATCATCTCCACCCGGCCCTGCACGAAAAACATTACGTCCCACTGTTCCGCCTCGTAGTTGGATGCAACGTTCGCTCTCCCGGAGAACCTGCGCCGTAGCCATTTCGCCGGATCTTCGCCCTCGGGGACAAAGGGCGGATGAACATGAAAGCCCTTGGCGGTGTTGGCGAACATGCGCGCGGTGGCCCATTGCTTTGGCCAGAACTTTGAAACTCCCCAGCACGCCTTCATCCCGGCGGGCCAATTCTCCGAACAATCCACGCTGCCGTTGCACATGGATGGCGCGCGCGAAAATTTCGACGCCAGGAATCCAGACCGCCGCGAGGGAACGCCGGTTCGCCGACACAATCTGGCCCGCTTCCACGCCCCCGCCGGCCAGCCGTTTTGCCAGCGCCGGAGCTCGATAGTCCCGCGTGCTCAACGCGGCAACGGCGGCGGGCTGCAAACCGCGCCAAATATCTTTCCCGGATTTTTTCATTTTGTAGCGGCGATGTATGATCGCCGATTGCAAATTAATCAATTAAATCTCTGGAAGTCATCTCATAAGGCGGCGAAGCCGCAAACAGGAAGTCCTCATCCGTTTTTGTTATCGTGTCTGAGAGGATCTCCCAACACAGCGCGCAGAATGCGCGCGCTACCCCAGCGAGAAATCGGCCCGTTCGCTCGAAAGATTTGGATTATAATAAGGATCGCGTCGAAACATTTCCGGCCAGCGTTTCTGTAAATCCAGACACATCCTGCTCGCATTTTCCCTTGCTGAAGTGCGCCATACACTCCGCATAAGGAATCGAAACCGTTCGCAATCCGTGTTCGCGGAGATTCAAACAAAACTCGGTGCCCGACACAAACGCGGTCATCCCGAGCAAAGTCGAGGATCCCATGGCGTTACCTGAAAGCAGTTTTTCCAAAACTTCCCGCCGCGTCAGCAGAACACGACGCACTCACGGCACTGTAATTCCGCACCGCCTGCAATTGCCGATTTGCGCCCCGGAAATTGCGTGGATACCCGGCAAAAGCCGAACCCACACTTCCATTCGGCGACAAAATTAATCCGGCGCTTTCAATTGCATCGTCCGACGAAACGATGCGCGCGCCAACGGCACCAATCTTCGGGTTCGACAGTTGCTCCCCATCGCGCTCAGCCAGTTCCTCGTCGAGTGGCTCAAGATCGGGATCGAGAAATAGCATCGTATTCTCCAGTCGCTTCCTTGAGATTCGCGACGATTTCAAATCTGGAAAATTTGTTTTCGCGCGAATCCGCTCGGCATCGCGAGCCGCAGCCCCATTGATAATGATAGAGATTTTCTCAGAAGCGAAGCTCCCGCCGAACGCGGTAGAGGTGCGTTTCCCAATCGATCGTCACGCGAGCATTTTCCTGCCGCCGCACCAAATGCTCCTCGATCGCGCGCCGTCCCGCTTCCAGCGCGCCCGGTTTGCGCCGGATGTTGTGCGCGGTTGATTCGGCCGTGCGCCGCCAATGATAAAGCACTCGCGGGATGTGTCGGATCCGGTCCGTTTTTTCCGAAATGCGCAGGAGCAAATCGTAATCCTGCGCCCCGTCAAACTCGCTGCGAAATTCGGCGCGCGCCAAATCGCGCCGCATGACCACGAAATGTCCCAGGTAATCGTGCGTTCGAAAAATTCCGGCGACCAATCCGGTTTCAGGAGTGGCGCCGCCAGTTCCCATCGACGATTTTGTCTTCGTCGGAATAAATCACATCCGCTTCGCGATCGTTTTGCAAAAGTTCAATCGCGCGAAACAACGCGTCCGGCTCAAGCAAATCGTCGTGATCGAGCAGCGCGATCCAGTCACTGCGCGCCCGCGCCAGCCCGTGTTTAAGGCTGAGGAGATTCCACCGTGCTCTTGGACGCCGATCTGAATGCGTGCATCACGTTGCCCCAAATTTTTGAGCAGAGCGTGCGCGCGGGAATCACTCGAGCCATCATCAACCAGGATCAGCTCCCAATTTTCGTAAGCGCTGCGCAATGACCGATTCGATCGCGGCCGTCAGAAATTCGTCATTCGGATTAAACGTGGGCATCAAAATCGAAAGGAGCGGCCGATAAGAGAAGGTTCGCGATTGCTCACGCAGTTTCGCAGCTTCCTCCGCGGAAACGCGATGCCGGGCAAACCAGCGCCCGTATTCATCTTGCTCAGTGGCGTCAAGTTCGTTGCCGCCGCCGGAATAATCGGAACGGCGCCGAAAGAATTTTTGCCACCCGCCCCTCGGCGCTGCGGCGCAACCGTCGATGTTCTTCCCGCAGCACCTGCAAATCGTGCTTCACGTCCTTCAGACGCAGCAATCTCTTCCCTCCAGCCGCGCGATATGCGCTTCCGCTGCTCGCAATTCCTCGCCCTTCACAGGCACAGTATATTTGATTGATGCCACGGGCGGGCAAAACGTAAGCGTGCCCGGCCAAATTCACGATGTTCGATTATCCCGTTTATCTTTTATACCGGGCGGGAACAGATTTGCTCGTCTTGTTGCCGCTGCCCTTCTTATTCGCGATGGGGCAAATCTGCGGCGCCATTGCCTGGCTATTCCTGCCGCAATACCGGAAACTTGCTCTGCGAAATGTGCGCATCGCTTTTGGCGACGAACTTTCCGAGACAGAGATGCGCCGGATCGTGCGCCGGCATTTTCGATGGCTGGGAGCGAATTTGCTTTGCAGCGTGAAGTTTACCCGCATGCCGATGGAAAAATCTTGGAGCGCTACGCTTGGAAAACTTCGAACTCGTCGAAAACTGTTTCCGGCAAAAGAAGCCGTTTGTCTTGCTCATCAGTCACATCGGTTCCTGGGAGTTTTGCACCCGATTATCTCATTTCTCGCGCGGACAGCGGACCGCGACCATTTATCAACGCATCCGCAATCGGCACATTGATCGGCACGTTCGGAAGGCCCGCAGCCGATTTGGTCTGGAGGTCTTTGAGCGCAGCGAAGGGTTCGGCAAAGCGATTGAGTTGCTACGCAGCGGCGGCGGGATCGGGATTCTAATGGATCAACACGCCGGCGACGGCGGCGCTTTGGACACCGGTCTTTGGCAGACTGGCGTCGACCACCCCATTGCCCGCGCTGCTCGCGCGACGCACGCGCGCCAAGCTGATCGGATTTGCCGTTCACACTCGATGGTTTCGCACGCTGGCGCGCGGTGGCGGAAACGCCAATCGATGGCGTCAGCGAATCGATCGAAAAGTTAACCGCGTGCAGCAACGAAATTTTGGAAAAACAAGTCAGGCGCGCTCCGGAAGATTGGTTTTGGGTCCACAACCGTTGGAAACACCCCGGCCAAACCTCCTGCTCTCGAGATATAAACGCGGTGTTTTTGCCGGAGAAACCCGGCTTAAGCCATTCCGCATTTTGATTCGGGCAGCAATTGGCTGGGCGACGCCGCCATGAGTGTCCCGGCGGTGCGTGCCATCAAAGGTGGCCGGCCGGATGCGCATCTGACTGTGGCCGTTCCGGAAAAACTTGCACCGCTCTGGAAAATTGTTTCCGAAATCGATGAAGTCATCGTGTTGCCGTCGAAATCTGTTTTCGTAGCGGCGCGCTTGTTTCGTCAAAAACCGCCGTTCGATGTCGCGATCCTGTTTCCGAATTCCCTCCGCAGCGCGCTCCGAAGTTTTTCTGGCGGGCATCCCACGGCGGGTTGGCTTAACCGGGCGCACTGGCGCCGCTGGCTGCTGAATCAAGGACCGCGGAAGACCTTCTCCCGTGGCATCGTTCATCAGACCTACAAGTATTTAGAGTTGGCGACCACGGTGGGGGCAAAGTGAAGCCGCAATTTCCTGCGGCTAATCCGATTAAAGTCGTCGCGATCACTTCAAATTCGCGCTTTGTCCCGGCGCGGAGTATGGCCCGGCGAAACGATGGCCACGTTTCGCGGAAGTGGCGGAGGAAATTTCTGCGCGATTTCCGCATGCGGTGGATTCTATTCGGCACGGCCGGCGATGGGGCGAGTCGGCTTGAAATTGCCAAAAACTGGGAGGGAAGTGCGTGAATCGGATCGGGCAGGACGACGCTCGGGGAATTGATCGATGAGTTGAGCGCCTGTGATCCGTTACTTACTAACGATACCGGAACAATGCATCTCGCGGCCCTGGTGCGAGTGCCTACGATCTCGATTTTCGGATCGACCGAACCACTGCGCACCGGCCCGCTCGGCCAGGGCCATCGCATTTTCGGCATCACGTCGAGTGCAGCCCCTGTTTTCTACGTGAATGTCCTCTCGATTTCCGCTGCATGCACGCGGTCACGAGCGCGGAAGTCGTTGGCGCCATTCAAAACATGATTTCCGAGCAGGCTGACCCGGCGAAATCAGGGCAACGTTGCTTTCACGCCCGCATTTGGAAATCATACGCCGGTATGACCGTAACCGACGCGCCCCGCATTCGCACCGAAGTGCAGGTGATGTTTTTCGATACCGACTGCGGTGGTGTCGTCCACAACATAGCTTATCTGCGCTTCATTGAGATCGCCCGTACACTCCTGGCTGAGCAGCTCGGGCTCGCCTTATCGGACATGGCCGCAACGCAAAAATATCCCGTCGTGGTCCGGACAGAGATCGACTACCGCCGCGCCGCAAAACTTGGCGACCGCCTGACGATTGAAGGCTGGCTCGATCACCTCGAACGCGTGCGATTTTGGTGCGCTGTTCAGTTATGCGGGACACGGACGATGCCCTAATTGCCGAATGCCGCCAGACGCTGGCGTTGATCCAAATGCCGTCGGCAAAATTGCTGCGCTTGCCCGATAGTTGGGACCGATATCGCGCAGCGGCGGTGGACGCTCACTAAAATGGTCACGGGCACTGGGACGCTTAGCATTGAGGAAACGTTTCTTGGACCACAGGCATTGCCGCCGCCGCCAACCCGGCACGCGCTCTTCGCTATTCTGATTGCGCTGGGCGTCCTGTTGCACTTCGGGACGATTGGAATCGGCGATCTTTACAGTGAGACCGAAGGCCAGTACGCCGCCGCCGCGCGCGAAATGATTCAGAGTGACCAGTATTTGTTGCCGACGAATGACAGCATTCCACGTTTGCAAAAACCGCCGCTGCTCTACTGGCTGATCGTAGCCAGCTACAAGGTTTTTGGGATCAACACCGCGGCCACGCGCGTTCCGGATTGCGTTTTCGGTTGTGGCAACGGTAGCATTCACGTTTCTCATCGGAGAACGGCTGGCCGATTACTGGCGCGGATTCGCCGCCGGACTGATCTATCTCACGCTCACCGGCACGTTCATTTTCGGTCGTATCGTCATGCCGGAGCCACTCTTTGCCGCGCTTTTCGCCGGAGCGATTTATTGCGGACTGGCCGGGTTCCAGCAGCGCCATCAGCGGCGCGCCTGGTTTGCCGGATTCTGGATTTGCGCCGCGCTGGCATGTCTAACCGAAGGGTCCACATGGATTGCTTTTTCCGGCGGCGACCTTTGCTGCACTGGCGAATCTTTTATCGTGAGGCGCGGATGCGGTTTCGCTCGCTTCTTTGGTGGCCTTACCTGTTACTTTTTTCTCGCCATCATCGGACCGTGGTATCTCTGGATCGAAATCCATTTTGACGGTCCGTTTCATCGCATTGTTGCTGAGGAGTGGATTAAACATTTGCTGGGCCGCTATCCTAACGGGAATTGGTATGACGACGTTCCGCGCTGGCAATTTCTCCCGGTCATCTCGCCTGGTGGTTTCCTGGTCGCTGGCGATTTTGCCGGCGCTGATCTTTCCTGGCGGCGGGTGATGCGGCCGCGCGAGATTAGTTTCAGGATGCTCTTCCGATGGCCTGGGCCATTGTGGTGCTGGCACCGGTTTTGGCTATCGGGCAGCGACAGGATTACTACGCGCTGAGCATGTTCAGCGCGTTTGCGCTCTGGGCCGCTATGATTTTTGAGCGCGCGCCAAATTCTCTGCGTAATCTCGGCGCCGCCACGGTTGGGCTCGTCGGAATCGCGATCGGTTTGATCGCCATGGCGCTTCCGCGGTTTCTTCCCAAAAACGAGAGCGAGTGGGGCGAAACAGATCTTCGGCTGGACGGCGTGGAAGGCACTGGCCGATATGCCGGCGAGCACCTGGCTGCATTTTCGCCCACTTCTCGCCATCGCCGCAGTCGGGCTCCTCACCGGCGCAGTCATCACGGTTTATCTGCTTCGCCGCGGACGCGAAAAATCGCAACGGTTGGCCTCGCCTTCGGAATGGTCATGGTCGGTCTTTGCATGATCAGCGGGATCGCGCGAATTGCCCCATTTTTTTCCCTGGCGGAGGCAGCTCGCTTCTTAAACAGCCGATTGGGCACGAACGGTCAGGTGCTGTTTGAAGGCCCGCCTGACGTTGCCAGCAGCCTCGGGTTTTACCTCGAGCGCAAGTTCGCCATGGTTAATCAGGAGCCCGATCCGCGAATGCCGCTTACTCCCGAGCAGCGCAGTCTCTTTCTCGAGGAAAAAGCCGCGCTCGAACAATGGCGGGTAGCGCGCCCGGTATTTCTCATCGTCGAAGAAGACCGAGTGGTTTACTGGCGTGGGCTACTGGTGCAACACTTCCATGTTTATCACCAGGTCGCGAGTTTCGGCACCTACATCATTCTCTCGAATCAGATGTAGGGGCTGTTTGAAAAAGAGGTGGAACACGCTACCGTGCGAACCTGTTTTCACGATTCAGGATTTAACTGTCCAGCGATTTAACTTTCACCTTCACCCATGTCACAACATCGTAGTCTCAAGGGGCCAGCACCATCGCGGCCAAGCGCAACGTCTTGAAACGTTTTGAGCGCGTCGATCTGCTCAAGAAACGCGGGCAATGGAAGGAAACGGAGCAAGGTGATTGGGCTGCCGAAGACCAAGCCGGATGTGTGATCGGCGCCGTGAAGCGCTAAAGCGATGAAGAGTTGAAGCGGTGAATTAGCGGTCCTCGTTCTCGACCGCTTCAACGGTTCAACTCTTCAACGCCTCATGCGCCTCAATCGCTTTCTCGCCAGCGCAGGCATCGCTTCACGTCGTGGCGCTGACGAATTAATCGCGGGCGGCCGCGTGACCGTGAATGGAAAACCGTGTCGCGATTTTCATTTCCAGCCCGCACCAACCGATTACGTCAAAGTCGATGGCAGGCTCGTTCATCAACGAGCGCCTGTTTACATTTTGCTCAACAAACCGGCTGGCTTTGTCTGCACCCGGCAGGATCCAAACACGACCGATACGATTTACGATTTGCTGCCGCCAGAAATTTTCTTCGCTCGCCTACGTCGGTCGACTCGACGCTCAGAGTGAAGGTTTACTGCGTCCTCACGAATGACGGCGATTTTGCACAGCGCCTGACGCATCCGAGGTTCAAAGTCGAAAGGAATACGAAGTCGCCCTTGATCGCGCCGCCACGGCGGATTTGGCGCAGCGACTTTTGCGCGGCGTTCTTCTCGATGGGAAACGCGCCCGCGCCAAGCACGTGCAGCAAATTTCGCCAAAGCGATTTCGCATCGTGCTCGAACAAGGAATCAATCGCCAGATCCGACGCATGCTCGAGTGCTTCGGATTTCACGCGAAAAAATTGACGCGAATTCGGCTCGGCAATCTAAGACTGCACGATCTTCCGCGCGGGAAATGGCGACCTGTTGAGTGTCCAAGAAGTTGGCGTCCTCTCGAGCAAAACCGCCAGTTCGACCACGGGCCGAGAGATCCCGCCGCGGTAGCTTAAAGGTTGCGCGGCAGGATTCCTCGACTTTCGCTCGGGTGACGATGTAGATCTGGATAATTGCTCTGCCGTAATCACCGGCTGCATCGGCCGGCATCGGGCGCGAATTCGCGCAGACAGTTAGCCTCGCGTGCAAAACTTCTCGTTCTTGTCGCCAGAAGGCGCGATCGACTCGAGCAACTGCGCGCGGAATTGAGACTGCAAGAATCCGGCGTTGCCTGTCGAGCATCCGCGACGATCGACCTTCTGCAAATCTCGAGCAGACGATGCAACTCGCTGCCTTGCTCACGAACGAGCCAATCGATTTCCTGATCAACAATGCCGGCGTCGGCGATCACGGTTCCTTTGCCACAGCCGACCTGATTCGATGTCAACGAGCAGGTGCTAGGTGAACGTGCTGGCGTTAACCGCGCTGACTCGCGCGTTACTGCCGCGGATGATCGCGCAAAAACGGGGCGCAATCTTGAACGTCAGTTCCTCCGCTGGATTTCTCCCTCTCCCGGGCATTGCGGCTTACGCGGCCACAAAAGCCTACGTCACCAGTTTTCCGAAGCGATCCGAGCCGAAACGCGCGGACTGCGGGATTACCGTGACCGCGCTCTGCCCCGGCCCGGTCCATACCGGATTCGCACGAGGTCGCGAATCGACGGGAGCATCGACGAAAGCGGCGGAACAGTCCTCGCTGCATGTGCCGGTTGAGAAAGTGGCACGCGCTGGTTTGGAGGCGATCGAGAGGGACAAACCTCTAGTGATTCCCGGAATCGCCATGAAGATTGACAATGGCGATTACGCGCGCTTGCCGTTATCGCTGTCGCGAGTGGCGCCGAGAATCGCGAACGACGATCGGAATTAGCCTCGGTTGTTCTTGAGAAGCGGGTACGAGCTCCCGCGCGCAAAGTGGGTCTTGTCGTCACTCTGCGAGACGCGTGCGTTACCCTAAAGCCATCAGGAAAATGGAATTTTGATCGATGGCGGTCTTGTCCGGCATAATCCCGATCTCTCCTCCTACATCCAGGAGACAGGCAAAGGCGTAGCGGCGCCTCGGCGTTTGCCAGCCAGTAGCCTCGCCAATGACTCACTTTTTCCGCTTCTCGGCGTAATCGAAAAATTCCGAGGCGGGTTTGACCGACCAGTTTGAGTATTTTCCAATCTGCATCAGTGCCGCTCGCAAATCGCCCTCGCCCCATGGCGTTCGGTCCGCTTTTGAAGGCGACGTAACGCGCTTTGCCATTGAAGAAACCGACGGTGATCGTCGAATCCTTCGCTCATGTCGCCCGTCAGGAACCCAAACGCCTCTTCGCCCTGGCCCATCGCATGCCCAGGCGATCGGCGCCATCGTCGCCTCTTCCGAAGTGCGCTTCGATCCTTCTTTGTCTCGCAAGAGAATGTTCATCCTGTGAAGGCAGTTCCAGGGACGAACTAGGACAACGGCACAATCAGGATGTCGAATCCTGTAACAGCCTCGGCAGACGCACTAAAAACTCGGACGGTGCCTGGAAGCTGCCGGCAGCGGCAGGCTTCTCGCAGCCTGCCGCCGGCCAGAGTTCAGAAGACCCGGTGGTTGGCAGCGACCGCGGCTGGCAAGTCATGGTTGTAGTTTGACCGAGCAGCCGTAGGGACGGGTAGTTGGCGTTCGAAACAGGGCTTGCCGCTCATCGATTCATCGAGCGCACACTTACACGAAGTTGGTCGAACTCGGAATGTCAGGCTGGATTCGGCGAAGCTTGCTGTCGATCGTCGCCTTCGTAAATGAGTTTTGCCTCGGGATTGATGACGAACATGGTGTGGAGTGTTGCGCGCGTATAGATGCGCCCGGCTGGCCTTGCGGGATCAAGCAAAAGTGCGGTTTGCTTCGTGTTCCAATCCTTCATGACCTTTTGCGCTTGTTCCGGCAGACAGGTCTCTCGTAACCCGGGCGCGTTGGAATCGATCGTCAGCCAGACCACGCCTTTGCCGGTGTATTCGCCCTGCAACTTCTGCATGTTGCCGCTGCCAGTAATGCTTTTCGCACAAACGGGCACTCGGGATTGAACCAACTCAGAACCACGTACTTCCCTTTACCGAGAAAGGCTGTGCGTTTTTCCGGAAGCATCCGGCAGGCTAAAATCGGGCGCAGCCGCGCCGAGCGGGCGGCGAATCGGCAGCGAAAGAGAGTAGTGGCGACGAGCGAACTCAATGCAAGAAGAAGTGTTTTCATATTTATTGTGACGCGACTTGTTCGGTTAACGGTTTCCAGTTTTTCCAAAACGATGTTTTTGGTGAGCAGTTCCGGGAAGACATACGGCTGCCCGTCCCCCGGATAAAGGCGACATATAATGGGACACCCGGTCGTCCAAATTGCTTCAATAATTTCGTAATCGCGGGATCGCCATTAGTCCAATCCGCTTTCAGTTTAACAATTTGCCGCTCGAAAATGCGGCTTGTACCGCTGCGGTTTCGAGCACAGTCGATTCGTTGAATTTGCAGGTGATGCACCATTCGGCGGTGAAATCGATGAAGACGGAATGACCCTGCTGCAGTTCCGAAGCGAGCTGTTCCGGGCGTAAATTTTCCCAGCCTCGCCGGAAGCTGTCGGGTTGGCGACCGCGGCTGCGCTCTGAAATTGATATCGCCGATGAAATAATATCCGCCTGATTGTGAGCAGGAGCATGAGCAGGAGCACGAGACCGCGGGTCTTGGCCGAAGCCAGAGGTGTGAGAAACGGCACCTTTCATCCAGCAGGCGACGCTGAGGACAGAGAAGAAACGCGCATGTCCAGGAGAGGAGAAGCAACGCCGCGCTGAGCGCCGAGCACGGAAAGTAAGAAGAGCAGGGTCGCGATCAGCCGAAAACCCATGAGCTGTTTCACCCTGCACCATCCAGGCCGGCCTTGGGCAAAATTTGAGCCAGGCCGGTTGCGCGCTAAGCAGAAAATAAGGGCGCGCTCATTCCCAGCGCGATTGAGCCGAACATGAGCAAAATGACAGTGGCAGACTGCGTGAAAGCGAAGCCCAGAGCGGTGCCAAGAAACGGCGCGGTGCAGGGCGTGGCCAGCACCGTGCGCGAAACGCCCTGAAAAATGAACCGGCATCGCCGCACATCGAGCTCTTCAGCGGCGACGGCACGTCGACTTAACCACTGGCGGCAAATTAATTTCGAAAACGCCAAAGAGATTTAGAGCAAAGACAAGCACAATAGCTCGCAGTGAAAGGCACGAAATAGGGATTGGTGAATTGCGCCGCCCAGACAGGTTGGCCTCCCGCAGATTTAATGATCACCAGGACAGGCGCCAGGCCGAGAAACCAGGCGAAAATCCCGGCGATGAAGGCGAGGCCACTGCGAAAAATACGGGCTCGGCTCTGGCCGGCTTGCTGAACAAAACCGAAAAATCTTCAGCGAGATCACCGGCAGGACACACGGCATCGAGTTGAGAATGAAACCGCCGATGAAACCGAAAATAAGGGAAACGAACAAGCTCACCCCATGTCGAATTCTCTGTTAGCCAGTTGCCATTCCGGGCCCAATCCGAAATGTCCCTACAGGCCCTGCGATCCGGTCCAGTCGGCGGCATCCGAACACGATCAGGCCGGGTAGCGATTTGCGAGTTTTGCTTCCGCGTTATCGAGCGGAATGACGAAAGCGTAGTTGGCGCTCCCCATGCGATTCCAGAGCGCGGGTGACCAACGGCAACATTTTCCGGCGGTGACGGAAAGAACTCGACAGATGGAGATTTCGCCAGGTCAGGTTGGGTAACGCTTCAAAACCGGTCCAGCTGCTTCGCTCTTCAAGGAAGCGGAAAAATCTGGCTCCGGGCGGCCCCGGCAACTGCTTTTGAAAGCGCGAGAAAAGCTCTGTATTTGCCGGCGAATTAGTCGACGCGCTCGGAGCGACAATGTCAGCGACTGCATCGCCCGGAATGCAAATCTTCTCACAAACGAGCCAGTTCGCACTTTCGCCGACAATTTCACCGGCGAATTGGGACGTTCTTTGCTGGCGTGACCTGTTGAATCAAGAGGACTCAACGCGGCAACCGGATTTGAATGTCGCCCTCGGTTCCTCCAGCCTTTAGTGGAATCGGCCATTGAGCAATACGTAACTGAACGCGC